>Ga0209373_10000058_pt1 | contig 256638 bp, 211 predicted proteins | sample Higcelweek5metaG_FD_187173 | JGI IMG/M metagenome (GOLD analysis project Ga0209373, IMG submission 187173) | Freshwater pond sediment microbial communities from the University of Edinburgh, under environmental carbon perturbations - High... | ecosystem: Environmental > Aquatic > Freshwater >...
ATGCTCAAGCAACGCCCGTAGGCGGGATCTCTCTCCAAATGGCATCGGGCGGCTCCGCGCTGGGGAGACCCAGAGAATCACGACAAGCGCAAGCCGTAAACCGCATTAACCTGAGTTCGGTGCCCTGCGACGATCCAGCGCCATCTTGACGCGTTTCGCGTCGCGGGCTTGATCGCCAAATCCGGGCGCGTGACGATTCTGGATCCCGAGGGGCTGGAGCGCGAGGGCCTACTTTGACGCGCAAATGCGCTTGCACTGCGCCGGTTGCTCCAGCGATCATTTTTCCGACACCAACGGGAGTTGCGCGCGTGGAAAACGGAGACTTATCGCGACTTGGCTGGAATCTCGGACCGGACGCAGCAAACCTGAAGGCGCTGTCGGCGCTGCTGGGCTTCGTCCAAGCGGGACTGGATGGCGTCCCGCCGGATGTCCTGGATTACCGGGATGAAGAGCTGCGCAACGCCGTGAACGCGGCAATTGTCGACGGCGCGATCCCCGACCATTTCCGGGACCGCTTTGATGGTGTTGTGGCGGCTGTGGAATCACTCTACGCCGACCGCCAGTTCACGGCGGCTGTGGTCGCGTTCGAGCAACCCCCCGACGACCTGCCCGCCGACGTCCGCCCCAGCCTGATCGACGCCGCGTTGCAAGCTGGCGCCCCAACTCTGGAGCTTGCGCGCTCGATCTGCGTGGCGGTCCTGTCAGCGGCGCGGGCGCGATGACGGCGGCGCTGATCCTGCCGTCAGCGTCGGCGCTTGCGCCCCGAAGGCTGGAAATCCCGGCCTTTGTTCGGCGGTTGGGCGACCCGCCGCCCAAGCCGCCGCAGGCCGTCACGGTTACAATCCACCGACAGCCGGTTGGTTTCGCGGCTGGGCCTCAATCTGAAATCCTGAACCTTTGGCCTTCTATCCGGACGGCGCCGCCGGTCACGCTCGCCCATGATCTGGCCAACTCCGGGCTGTTGCGACATTGCGGGTTCCTCAACGCCGAACCGGGCGGGCCGCTGGTGTTCCGCCGGATCGCCGACGCCACGGTTCGGGCGCTGGGTCGGGATTGGGCTATGCAGCAGCTTGGAAAACCGAACGACGACGACCCATACAGCGAATACGCGGTCCAATTGGCCGCGCACTATGAAGAGGCGATCAAGGGCGGGGAGCCTGTTTACAACCATCTCGTCATCCACGGACTCGCCCGCCCCGTCGTTTACAGCCACCTGCTGGTCGGCTGGACCTCACCATCCGGCCAGAAAGCGCTTCTCACGGTGATCGACTGGCCAGGCGCTTAGGCGGCTTCAGCGGCCTCGCTCATCGTCATGGCGGCGAGATCGCCAAAAAAGTGCGACCTTGTGAACAAGACGAAATGCATCGGGAACTCGCCATTCCCGACTTGGTGATAGTTGATCGACGTCGCGTCATCCATGTGGCGGATTCCCATCCTGCTGGGCGACCACACCGGCACGATGTGAGGCTCGACCACCGACACCATCGCGTCAGGCTGCCAAAGCAGCCACGACGCCAGCTTGTTCGCCCGCTGCGCCGTCCGAAACAGGCCGCGCTTTCCCGCCCCTGGTTTTGTCCAGCCCGCGTTTGTCCATACCACCCGCCCGCGCAGACCAAGAGCAACCTCCGACGTCACGTCGCAAAACTCGCCCGCCGGGGCTTGTTGCTCTGGAGCATCATAGAACACCGACAGATCGGCGAAACGCTGGCCTATCGAGCGCTCCCGGCAGTCATAGAGCAAGCCCGCCTGGACCGTCACCGTTTCGCCATCGGCGTTGCGCCCGTCGATCCAGTAGGCGTTGCTGGGGTTCAGGCTGCGGTGCCGGACAGACGCCGCCGGAAGAATCTCGTCCCACGTCCCGGCGGCACGCGCGCGATCATTGACCGCGAGCAACCCTTCCATGTGCGGGTTGACCCACAGCGTCACGCCCGCCGACTCAGCCAATGCGCACAGGTGATCGCGCGCAGACGTGAGCAGGCCGGACAGGGGGCCGACCGGGACGGGCAGATCGGCGAGACGGGCGGGGGCGTTGAGCGTAAAGGGGTGCATCTGCATCTCCATGCGTTGCGCGACCCAAGAGCGGATCGCTGACGCATGGTGACGCGATGGATTTTAGGAAAAACAACGGCTAAATGGCGGGGGCGCACGGGAGCTTTTTGATAGCCAACGGAGACTATGGACAGCCAGCAGCCGGTTCAGTGCGGCGCGGCAAACTTGAGCAGCACAAAGGCCAGTCCGAAGATCGACAGGACGAGTGTCGTCAGCGTCCACATAGTCGGGAGCTGGCGCAGTTGGCCTTCGATGCCGGTCATACGACCCTTCAGTTCAGCCACATCCTCACGCAGCTTAGGCATGCCGTCAGCGATCTGCTTGATCGAGGGCACGAGTTCGCGGAGGGATTTGTCGATCCCTTGAACCGCCCCTTCAAGCTTTGCAACGCGCTGTTCCATAGTGGGATCATGGGGTCCGCCACCGTCGCCGTCAAGCCCACCGGAAATATCTCGACCAAACCCCGGCCCAGGAACGATGTTACTCATGGCTTTTTGCCTCAAGCTCTTCAATCCATTTTAGAATGACTTTTTTAGCAGTGAGCCTTACGTTGCCGCAATTTGTGCAAATAATAGTCACAACCTCGGCAGTTCCAGACCCTGGAATACTGTACGATCCATCATTGCTTGGCGTAACAAGAGCGCCAACTCTTTGTTGATATTCTTCCCCAAGCTCCCACAATGCTGTGCCGCATCGCTCACAATCCCAATTCTTCCACTTTTTTGAAAAAAATAATGCGACCTCTCCATATTCCGGGCCGTTTTTATCCTCCATCGACGCACTCCTCCTTAATGCTGGCCAAGCCGATCACACGCAGGAACGTGCTTACGTAGCCCCCTGAAGCTCGGCCCGCAGCCGACCGACCATGGCGAACTCATCGGGGTGCTGAACGCCGTCCGCGTCCATGACCTCCACAGCATAGCGCGCGAAAAGGCGCCTATGCTCAACGGCCCCACGCCGCATCCTGCGGAGCGTCTTATCGACCACCGCAGATGTTGGGCGCTGAGCAAGCACTAGGCGTGGCAATGCCTCGTCTAGGTCGGCTGGAAGATTGGCTTGATGGCTGTCGTAAACGGCGGCGCAGTATTGGACGATTCGCTCAATCTCGTCTGAGTGCATATCCCCGTCCACTCTGGCCAAAGCCGCCAGAAGTCGCAGGCCATCACCAAACACGTCTTCCGGATCCACGATCTCGATGATCTTGTCTGTGCGGATGCCAAAGGTGCGCGCGAAGAAGTCGCGCACGTCGAATACCTCTCCGTCGCCGTCGTAGCACGCCCCGATGCGATCCAGCCGGAACGACCGGAAGGCGTTGCGCTCGTGGCACCAGCTCTGGAGAATCGGGAACCCATCGTTAAAGCGCAGTCCCATCGCGGTGATCCGGCGGACGGAGCGCTCTCCATCGGCCTTCGCATACTCGATGCCGAAGGATTCCCCTGCAAGGCGCTTTGGCTCCCAGCCCGAGAAAGAAGTGCGACATTCGTCCGGGTCATCGCCCTGATCCAGGCCGGACGGGACGAACCCACCCGCGATCAATGGAGGGGCGGTTTCGGCGGCAAGCCCGCGACGCATGGTGACTGCTGAAACGCCTTCCATCCAATCCGTACATAGATCCCTCAATGCATACCGACATATGCACTATTGGCGCGAGCCACAACGGCTCAGCACAACCGGATTATGGGGTGGTGGCCATCAAACTTCATTCGCGCAATAGCACGATTTTGAGCCTTGACAGAAATCGTGCAAAAGCACGAATATCGTCCAGTCGCTACCCCACCACCGGAGCAACCGGACATGACCGCCACATCCGCCGACAAGGCGATCAACCAACACATCGGTTCACGCATCCGCACGCGCCGGACCTTGATGCGGATGAGCCAACAGAAGCTGGCCGAGGCCATCGGCCTGACCTTCCAACAGGTCCAGAAATACGAGACCGGCGCGAACAGCGTGTCGGCGGCGCGCCTGCACCAGATCGCCGAAATCCTCGACGCGCCGGTGTCCTTCTTCTTCGATGATTTCGGCCCATCGAAGGGTGCGCCGACGCTCCAGAACGCCGTCGCCTTGGGCGACGTTGAGACGGCCGCAAAAATCGGTGGGCTTCCCACGGGCATCCGCCGCGCAATGGGCGCGCTGACCAACGCCCTGGCCAGCGCCACGGCCCTCAACCACGCCTGATCCCTTTCGCGGCCCCGCGCCGCGTCCACCCGCCCGCGAGGGCGTTTCCTCCCGAAACTTGCCGCCGGGTTCAATCCCCGGCCCGGCGGCAATCTTTACCAGAGGCCAGCATGACCGTCAGCGAAGCCATCTTCCGCATCACCACAGCCGACGGTCGCGCATTCATCGGCCCCGTCCACGGAAAGGGCGGCGTCATCAAGACCGACGACGCGCAGCCCCGCATGCAGCGCTGGATTGATCGGGCAAGCCGGGGAGCGTTCGGCGAGCTGATCGGCTATGAGCCTGCTCCCGGCTGCTGCCGCATGTATCCGATGGGGTATGAGCGCATGGATTACGAGGACATGGAGGCCGCTTGTCGCGCCGTCCCGCTGGCCGGGGCGACGTTCGAAATCGTCGAACCTGTAAGCGCCGCTAATAAGTTGGCCGCCTGACCGCTCCGGCCTACGGGCCGGTTCCCCGAGCCGCACGCGAGGCGGTTCCGGCAACCGAAGTCCATCGGCGGAGGCCGTCCAACCGGGTGAAAGGCCCGGATCATCAAACGCACAAAGGGATGACCTATGTTTGGATTTGGCAAAAACCTCTTCAAATCCGCCAAGCGCGTCGCGAACCAGAACACGCTGGAGGCTATCATCGCCGGATCAATGCTGGTCGCCGCCGCTGATGGCGAGATCGAGCGCAAGGAACTGGAAAAGCTTGAGGCGCTGATCGCCGCCAACGAGTCCCTGTCAGCTTTCAAGCGCGCCGAAATCAACAAGATCGTCACCCGTTACGCCGGTTTGCTGGAGGCCGATTTCTTCGTCGGTCGCCAGAAGATGCTGAAGGAGATCGCTGACGTTTCCGACAACACCGAAGTTGCCGAGACGGTCTTCCTCGTCATGCTGGCGGTGGCGAAGTCGGACGGCGAGATCGAGCCTGCCGAAGTGAAGGTGCTTCTGGACATTGGTCGCCGCCTTGGCGTTGACGCCCGCGAATACGGCGTCGCGGCGTGAGCGGCTTGGCTGATAAGGCCCGCTTTTGGGCCGTCGCAGGCATCGGCGCGCTGATCGTGCTGGTCGATTTCACTTCTTGGCTCATGTCGGCTGCCACTGAAGTCGTCATGGTCGGAGCCATCCTCGCAATCCTTTGGTCTCGCAAGGGTTGAAACACCCAACCACCAACCAATGAAAGGACATCTCGGTTTCACGCGGGTATGTCGGCGCGGGCCAGTTTCACGAGATCCCAGCCGGGGGATGACACGGCCCCACCAAGCGCTCAGCGCGGGTTGTGGGTGACGGAAGCCGGGGCGAGCTGTGGCCCACATAGCCGCCAGCCTGGAGCGACATCCAGGCGTCTCAACCCCGCTCCCGGCCCCGCAGGCTGGGGCGGGGTCGAGGCCGTAGATGGTGGCGTTGGAGCCAAACACTACGGGGTCATGCGCCGTTGATGGCAAGTCGTGAGACCCGCGCCCCATCGCCTTGCCAGCGCCGTCAGGATCATCATGCCGCTCCCCCCTCGCATCACCCGCCGCGCCACCGACACAGGTCGAGACCAGCGCGACCGCTGCCCAGGCCACCGGGATTTTGTCCGTGGCCACGCCTGCTGCGTCCCCGACTGCGCCGGGCGCCCCATCGAGGTGGCGCATATCCGCGTCGGAACGGACGGCGGCATGGGCCTGAAGCCCAGCGACAACTGGACGATCTCGCTGTGCTCCGACCACCACGCCGAACAGCATCGGATTGGCGAGCCGGAATTTGAACGCACGCACGGGATCGCCATGAAGGCGCTCGCTGCCGAGTTCGCCGCCGCCTCGCCAGCCTGGGGCCGGTACTTGAAACGGAAGGGGAGGGATTGATGAGCAGCCTGCTGACGATTCCCGAAGCGGCCAGGGCTATCCACCCCACCGCCGTCCGACCGGCCACGGTGCGCGCCGCGATCCAGCGGGGCGACCTGCCAGCGCGGCGATTCGGTCGCACGATCATGGTGGATCGCGCCGACCTGGAAACCTACATGTCCAAAGGTGACGCATGGCAAAGGCCAACACCGGCCCCAAGCTCGTTCTGTACGGCCCCGACACACGCCATGGCGCTACCCCAAAGCGGGGATTTTCAGCCTATGTCTACTACATCCGATGGTACGAAGGCGGGGCTAAGCGCGAGCGCTCAACGGGTACTGGCGATGTGCGAGAGGCCCAAGGCGCGCTCGCCGCGCTGATCGGCGAACTGTCCGCCGCGTCAGCGCCAGCGGCCACCCAACGCAGCGCAGCCGCCTCGGCCATGTCCGTCGCGGAAATGCTGGGCCTGTACCTGGAGCATCACGCGCCGCACGCCGCCGCGCCCGACCGCATCCGCTACGCGATTCGCAATCTCGTCCCTTGGTGGGATGGAAAAGCGGTCGCTGACATTACGGCAGGAACCTGCCGCGACTATGCCGCCAGCGCCCCGCGCGCGCTTGCGACCATCCGTCGCGAGCTGGGCACTTTGGCGGCGGCGATGAACTGGTGCTTGGCCGAAGGCTGGCTGGCCCAGGGCGGAACCGTGGCCCTCCCGGCTGTCCCCAAAGACGAACAGCCATTCCTCAGCAGGTCGCAGGCCGCCCGCTTGCTGTGGTCCTCCTGGCGCAGGCGGTGGCGATGGAAGGACCCCCACGGCGTTCTGCACACCAACATCCACCTGCCCCTGTTCATCCTGATCGGCCTGTACCAGGGCGCACGGAAGGAGGCCATCCTGTCGCTGCAATGGCAGCCGAACACGGAGGGTGGCTATGTGGACCTTGACCGTGGCTTCATTGACTTCAACCCGCTGGGCCGCGCCCAAAGCAAAAAGCGCCGGTCGCGCGTCCCCATCGCCACACGCCTGTTGCCATGGCTGCGAATCGCACGCCGGATAACTCGGCAATTCGTTGTGGAATGCGATGGGAAACCCTTGGGTGACATCAAGCGGAGCTTCGCCTCTGCCGCGTCAGCCATCGGGATGCCAGAGATCCACCCGCACACCCTGCGGCACACCTGCGTGACGTGGCTGCTGTGGGACGGGCTGTCATATTGGGATGTCGGGGGGTATGTGGGCATGTCCCCGCAGACCGTTGAACAGGTCTATGGCCACCACTCGCTCGACCATATGAGCGAGGCCGCGAACTCGGCACGGGGCAAGGGAAAGGGGTATGCAGGGATGAAAGCGGGGATAAAGGGCGGATCGTTGGGAAGACCCAAGCCTTAACCTATTGAGAAGATTGGCGGACCCGAATGGATTCGAACCATCGGCCTCTGCCTTCGGAGGGCAGCGCTCTATCCAGCTGAGCTACGGGTCCATCGCCTGCGGAAGCGGACCATAGCGCAAGGCTTTGGCCAACGCAAACACTTCGCGCAAAGAAAAGTCTCATTCCGAACAAGGCGTCCGCTCAGGCCACGTCCAGGCGCGACACGCGCAGCGCCGCCAGGAAATCGGTGAAGGTGTCGCCCTGGATGGCGATGTGGCGTTTGGTGATGTCGCGCGCGGCGTCGGAATCCCCGGCGATGATGGCCTGAACAATCGCGTCATGCTCGGCCCAGGATCGCCGCATCCGGCCCGGATGGCGCAGTTGCAGGCGGCGGTAGGACGACACGCGGTTCCGCAAACCCCGCGTCATCTCTTCCAGATGGCGGTTGTGGCTGCCGACATAGATGGCGTCGTGGAATTCGCGGTTGGCCTGATAATAGGCCTCGACGTCGCCATTCTCGCTGACCGCCTTGCAACGCTCGTGCAGGGTCAAGAGGTTGGCGTGGTCGGCGGCGGTCATCCGGCGGGCGCACAGCTCGGCGCACAGCGATTCCAGATTGGCCATCACCTCGAACATCTCGACGATGCTCTCCACGCTGAGCGTCGCCACGACCGCGCCCTGCCGGGGCCGCATCTCCACCAGACCCGCCGACGCCAGTTGCGCCAGCGCCTCGCGCACCGGGGTGCGGGAGACGCTGAAGCGTTCGGCCAGCGCGCTTTCCTCCAGCCGGGAGCCGGGCGGCAGGCGGCCCGAGGCGATGTCCTCCTCGATCAGGTCGCGCAGTTGGTCGGCGCGGTTCTGCCGGGGTTCAGCGCGTTCGCTCACGCTCTCGTTCATCGACATGCTGGCTCCTGTTTCCCATGCGGCGGCGGATTTTAACCGATCCCGCCGTTCAAGAATACACAAACGCAAAAACAATTGTCATGCCCAACAAAGTTTGGCATACATAAGACACGATATCGCATGCAATAAGCCAAAAATGCGATACAGGAGGAAGCCCCATGACATACGCCGCCTTCGCCGACCCGCGCCGCTGACGGGTGGTTTTGCGGGACGCCCCCGCGCCGCCACCGCTTTCGTGTTTCCGCAGGTCCGCCCGCCGCCGCCGCCACGACAGCGCCGTCGGCCCGGCTGGCCCTGCCGCTTGGAAAGGTCTGCATCATGATCGTTTCGCGACGCGCCCTGGTCGGCGCCGCTCTGGCCGCCCCCGCCATCATCGCCGCGTCCCGCCTGGGTTGGGCGGCGGACGCCCGCACGCTGAAAATCTCCCACCAATTCCCCGGCGGCACGCTGGAGGAGGGCGATTTCCGCGACCGCATCACCCGCCGCTTCGCCGCCGAGGTGGAAAAACGCACCGCCGGAACCCTGCGGTTCGAGATTTACCCCAGCTCCTCGCTGATGAAGACGCTGGCCCAGTTCAGCGCGCTGCGCAAAGGCGCGCTTGATCTTTCGCTCTACCCGATGCCCTACGCCGGGGGCGAGGTGCCGGAGGCGAATTTGGGCCTGATGCCCTGCCTCGTCACCAGCTACGAGCAGGGCCGCCGCTGGCGCACCGCGCCGATCGGCCAGGAACTGACCCGGATCATGGATTCCAAGGGCGTCAAGCTGCTGACCTGGATCTGGCAGGCGGGCGGCACGGCGTCGCGCGCCGGGGCGGTGATGAATCCGGAGGACGTGAAGGGCATGAAGATCCGGGGCGGCAGCCGCGAGATGGACATGATGCTGAAGGCGGCGGGCGCGGCGGTCAGCACCATCCCGTCGAACGAGCTGTACGCGGGCATGCAGACCGGCGCGGTGGACGCGGCGATCACCTCCTCCACCAGCCTGATTTCCTTCAAGCTGGAGGAGTTGAGCAAGCATCTGACGGTGCCCAAGCAGCACAGCTATTGGTTCATGCTGGAACCGCTGATGATGTCGAAGACCATCTTCGATTCCCTCACCCCCGACCAACAGAAGGTGGTCGAGCAGGTCGGGTTGGAGATGGAGGATTTCGGCTATCCCGCCGCGCAGGCCGACGATTCCCGCATCGCCCAGATCTACGGCAAGGCTGGCGTCACCACCGCCGACATGACGGCGGACGCGGTGAAACGCTGGACCGACATCGCCCGCGACACGGCTTGGAAGGATTTCGCCGAACGGACCAAGGACGGCGCCCGGCTGCTCAAGCTGGCGGAGCAGGTCTGATGTCCGCCGCCGAACGCAATTTGATCTTTGGCGGGGCCAGCGGGCCGGTGGTCCGCGCGCCGTCGCTGCGGCTGATCGGCGCGGCGCTCGCCTTCGTCAACCGCGTGGTGGTCGTGCTGGCCTCGGTCGCCGTGGTGGCCGCCGGGGCGGTGCTGACGCACGAGGCGGTGACGCGCTACGCCTTCCACCATCCCGCCGACTGGCAGGATGAAATGGCGGTGTTCCTGCTGGTCGGGGCCACCTTCATGTCGGCAGCCTGGGTGCAGGCGCGGCGCGGCCATGTCGCCATCGACGCGCTCGCCGATCTGCTGCCGCCCGCCGTGGACCGCGTCCGCCGCTTCGCCGCCGACGTGGCGTCCTTCGGCTTTTGCGCCTTCTTCGCCTGGAAATCCTGGAGCCTGTTTCACGAGGCGTGGGAGGACGGGATGGTGACGCAATCCTCTTGGGCGCCGCCGCTGTGGATTCCCTACTCCTTCATGGCGGTGGGCATGTCGCTGCTGGCGCTGCAAATTCTTCTGCAAATCCTGGACAGTCTGCTGTCCGATGGGGAGGCCGGGTGATGGGCGCGTTGGAACTGGGTTTGATGTATGGCGCCGCGACCTTCGGCGTGCTGTTTTCCGGGATTCCCATCGCCTTCGCCCTGGGGCTGGTGGCGACGCTGTTCATGATGATCTTCATGCCCGTCGCCGCCCTCGACACCGTGGCGCAGAATGTTTACGAGGAAATGGCCAGCATCACCCTGCTGACCATCCCGCTGTTCATTCTGAAGGGCGCGGCCATCGGCAAATCGCGGGCGGGCGCCGATCTTTATTCGGCGCTGCACGCTTGGCTGCACAAGGTGCCGGGCGGTTTGGGCGTCGCCAACGTGTTCGCCTGCGGCCTGTTCGCCGCCATGGCGGGATCCAGCCCGGCCACCTGCTCGGCCATCGGCAGCGCGGGCATCCCGGAGATGCGGCGGCGCGGCTATTCCGGCGGCTTCGCGGCGGGCATCATCGCGGCGGGCGGCACGCTGGGCATTCTGCTGCCGCCCTCGATCACCATGATCCTCTACGCCGTGGCGGCGGAGCAATCGCTGGGGCGGCTGTTCCTGGCGGGCATCGGGCCGGGCCTGCTGATGGTCGTGCTGTTCGCCATCTACGCCGTGGCCCGCTTCCGCAAGGAAAAGCGGATGGCGTTGAGCGAGGGCCGCTTGGACTCGCCGCTGCTGAAGGAAGAGAATTTCACCACGCGGGAAAAGCTGTCGTCGCTGCCGCGCGTGCTGCCCTTCGTCATTCTGCTGACCGGCGTGATGGTGGCGCTCTATGGCGGTTTCGCCACGCCGTCGGAAACGGCGGGGCTGGGCGGGGTTCTGGCCCTGGCGCTGGTGGCTGTGGTCTATGGCGCGCATCGGTTGGACCAGTTCGGGCCGATGCTGACCTCCACCCTGCGGGAATCGACGATGCTGATGATGATTATCGGCATGTCGCTGCTCTATTCCTACGTCATGAGCTATCTGCACATCAGCCAGAGCGCGGCGGAGGCCATCGTCGCCCTGCATCTGTCGCGTTGGGTGCTGTTGGCCGCCATTCTGGTGATGGTGGTGGTGTTGGGCTTTTTCCTGCCGCCGGTGTCGATCATCCTGATGACCGCGCCGATCATCCTGCCGCCGCTGCGCGCCGCCGGGTTCGATCTGATCTGGTTCGGCGTCATCATGATGGTGGTGATGGAAATGGGGCTGATTCACCCGCCGGTCGGGCTGAACATCTTCGTCATCAAAAACATCGCCCCCGACATCCCGCTGAAGGACGTCATCTGGGGAGTCATGCCCTTCGTCGGCCTGATGATCCTGTGCGTGCTGCTGCTGTGCTTCTTTCCGGGGATCGCCACCGCGTTGCCGGGCTGGGTTTACGGGTCCTGATTCATCGCGAGGGGATATGTGATTATGAGCGAGAATTTTTACGACATCGTCGCCGCGCGCTTTCCGGCCACCCCCGACGCGCCCTTTCTGGAACTGGCGTCGGGCGCGGTTCTCAGCTACGCCGACCTCGCCGCGTCCAGCGCCCGCTACGCCCATCTGTTGAGTGAGCTTGGCGTGGTCAAGGGCGACCGGGTGGCCGTGCAGGTGGAGAAATCGGCGGAAGCCGTCTTCCTCTATCTGGCCTGCCTGCGCGTCGGCGCGGCCTATCTGCCGTTGAACACCGCCTACACCCGCGCCGAGATCGCCTATTTCCTGACCGACGCCGCGCCGCGCGTCTTCGTGTGCGCGCCCGCCGCCGCCGAAGGGCTGCGCGACACGGCGAACGAGGCGGGGGTCGGCGCCGTTCTGACGCTGGGGGCCGCTGGCGAGGGCAGCCTGACCGACGGCGCCGCCGGGAAGCCGACCGATTTCGACACCGTGGTTTGCGCGGCGGATGATCTGGCGGCGATCCTCTACACCTCGGGCACCACCGGACGGTCGAAGGGGGCGATGCTGACGCACCGCAATCTGGCCTCCAACGCGGCGACGCTGCACCGCTTGTGGGGCTTCCAGCCCGACGACGTTCTGCTGCACATGCTGCCGATCTTCCACACGCACGGCCTGTTCGTCGCCATCAACTGCGTGTTGATGAACGGCTCCTCCATGCTGTTCCAGGCGAAATTCGATCCCGACGCGGTGTTCCGCCTGCTGCCGCGCGCCACCGTGATGATGGGGGTGCCGACCTTCTACACCCGCCTGTTGGCCGACGACCGGCTGACCGGCGCGGCGACGGCGCACATGCGGCTGTTCATCTCCGGCTCCGCCCCGCTGCTGGCCGACACCCACCGGGAGTTTTTCGAGCGCACGGGCAAGCCGATTCTGGAGCGCTACGGCATGACCGAAACCGGCATGCTGACCAGCAACCCGTTGAGCGGCGAGCGCATCCCCGGCACCGTCGGCTTTCCGCTGCCCGAGGTGTCCGTCCGCGTGGCCGACGAGAAGACCGGCGAGCCGATCACCGCCCCCGGCGCCATCGGCGTGATCGAGGTGAAGGGGCCGAACGTCTTCATCGGCTATTGGCGGATGCCGGAAAAGACGGCGCAGGAGTTCCGCGCCGACGGCTATTTCATCACCGGCGACGTCGGCAAGATCGACGAGCGCGGCTATGTCCACATCATCGGGCGGGCCAAGGATCTGGTGATCTCCGGCGGCTTCAACGTCTATCCCAAAGAGGTTGAGACGGTGATCGACGCCATCGAGGGCGTGGTCGAATCCGCCGTGATCGGCGTGCCGCACCCCGATTTCGGCGAGGCGGTGGTCGCCGTCGTCCTGCGCAAGCCGGGGGCCGACGCGCTGGACGAGGCGGCGGTGGCGCGCGCCTGCAAGGAGCAGCTCGCCAATTTCAAGGTGCCGAAGGCCGTCGTCTTCACCAACGAGCTGCCGCGCAACACCATGGGCAAGGTGCAAAAAAACCTGTTGCGCGACGCCCACAAGGACCATTTCGACAAGCGGGCGGCGTGATCGGGCGCCGCCGCAACGGGGGAGCGGCATGATGGATGGATCCTTTTTCAGCGATCTTCTGCAAACCATCGCCGACCGGGGGCGGGCGCTGGTCGGCCTGTCGCGCGGCGACGGCGCCGACAGTCCCCCGCAGGATCTGATCGGGCTGTGCGACGCCCTGCTGTCGGGGCGGGGCGAGGCGTCGGGCGTGGCCTTGGCGCAGGAGATCCTGACCCGCTACGCGGCGGCGGACGGGGCGGAGCGGCAACGCTTTCTGGCGGCCCTGGCCGAGCGGTTCGGCCCTGACCGCAAACGGCTGGAGCAGGCCATCGCCGCCTGGACCGCCGATCCCGACGACCGCCGGGCAATTGACCTGCACGTCGCCGCCGAACCCCGGCGGCAAGAGTTGATCCGACGCCTGAATCTGGCCCCCGGCGGCACCCACAGCCTGGTGCGGATGCGCGAGGAGGCGTTGCGCCACGCCGCGTCGATCCCCGGCTTCGACGCGATGGACGCCGATTTCGCCCATCTCTTTTCCAGTTGGTTCAACCGGGGCTTTCTGGTTCTGCGCCGGATCGACTGGTCCACCCCGGCCAACATTCTGCACAAGATCATCCGGTACGAGGCGGTCCACGCCATCCATGATTGGGAGGATCTGCGCCGCCGCCTGGAGCCGCCCGACCGCCGATGCTTCGCCTTTTTTCACCCGCAACTGGTCGATGAACCGCTGATTTTCGTGGAAATCGCGCTGACCGACGGCATCGCCTCGTCCATCGCGGAATTGTTGTCGGAAGACCGCAAGCCGATGCCGACGGCGCAGGCGACGACGGCGATCTTCTATTCGATCTCCAACTGCCAGGACGGCTTGCGGGGCATTTCCTTCGGCAATTTCCTGCTGAAACAGGTGGTGCAGGAGTTGAGCCGGGAGTTGCCCGGCCTGACCAACTTCGTCACCCTGTCGCCCGCGCCGGGCTTCGCCGGGTGGCTGGCCAAGGAACGCGCCAAAGAGGCGGGCATGCTGAGCGCGGAGGAAAAGGCCCGATTGACGGCGCTGGACCGCGACGGGTGGCATCGCGACCCGGCGGTGGTGGAGGCGATGTCCCCGCTGCTGCAAAGCGTCGCCGCCCGCTATTTCCTGAAGGCGCAGGGGGCCAACCGGCGGCCCGTCGATCCGGTGGCGCGCTTCCATCTGGGCAACGGCGCCCGGTTGGAGCGGATCAACCCAATGGCCGATCTGTCGGCCAAGGGGCTGAAGCAGTCCCATGGCGTGATGGTCAATTATCTCTATGACCTGCGCCACATCGAACGGAATCACGAATCCTACGCCGAAGGCGGCAAGGTCGCGGCCTCCACCGCCCTGCACAAGCTGGTGAAGAGCGAAACCGGAACGGCGGTGGCCGCCGCCTGAACCGGGCGGACCCAGCGCGGTACAGAAAAAAGCGTTACCAGTAACGCCATTGGTACAGAAACGCCCGGCGCGCGGAGAAAAACTTCGTGCGGCGGGCGTCCTTTTGGTCTTCCGGCCCCCCCGGCAATCGGCTAAAAGAACGGTGCAACGCCGTTTTAGGGGGATTCGATGGCCAACCCGACCGCCGTGGCCGCGACCAAGCGCCAAAAGCCGCGCGCCGAAAAGCCGGTACAGAAACCAGCCTCGACCGGCGCCCGCTGGGTGGTGTACAGCGCGCCGAAGGGCGGGGTCGGCAAAACGACGAGCTGCAAGAACACCGCCGTGGCGGCGGCGCGCGACGGCATGCGGGTGGCGACGCTGGATTTCGATCCGCAACGCACGCTCAGCCAATGGCATGATTTGCGCCGCCCGCACGACGTCGCCCGCGTCGATCCTTACGAAGGCTCGTTGGACGATGTGGAGGCCGCCTTGGCCCGCATCGACGCCAGCGTCTATGACGTGGTGTTCATCGACACGCCGCCCTCGGTCGAGCTGTTTCCCGAAAGCGTCAAGATTCTGCTGCGCCGGGCCGATCTGGTGCTGGTGCCGACCGGCGTCGGGCGCTTCGACAAGATGAGCGTCATCCCCTGGATGGGCTTCCTGCGCGAGTATGGCCGCCCGGCGGCCTTTCTGCTGAACCGGGTGAAACGGCGCTCGGTCAGCCTGCGCGAAGCCAAGTTGGAGTTGGGCCGGGTCGGGCGTCTGGTGCCGCACGAGGTGCCGGACATTGAGGACATGCACCGGGTCGACGACATCGGCTGTTCCATCGTTGACGTCGGCACGGTCAACGGGGCCGACGAATGTCTGGGGGCCTGGTATTTCGTGCGGCATGAGTTGGGGCTGTGAGCATGGCGAACGTCAAATCCTTCATCAAGAAAGCCGCCGCCGCGCCAAAGGCGCCGCCGCCCAGCGCCGAAACGCCGACGCGCCCGACGCCCGCCGTCGTTCCGCAAAGCTCAACCCTGTCGCAGTCATCCCTGTCGCCATCCAAGGGCGACCGACGGGCGACCGACATCAGCGACGCGATTGTTCCCTGCCGGACCCGCGAGGAGTTCGCGCAGGAGATCCGCTATCACTGGAACCGCAGCCGCAAGGAATTCCTGTCGATTGGCCGCTATCTGAACCGCGCCAAAGACACCTTGGCCCATGGCGAGTTCGAGGCGATGATCGTCAGCGACATGCCGTTTTCGGTGGAAACCGCCTACCGCTTCCGCGCGGTGGCCGAAGCCATCGACAGCGGGCGCTTGGCGTTGGACATGCTGCCGGGGGCGGAAAGCGTCGCCTATCAGATCGTCACCATGAAGCCCGACGAGTTGGAACGGGCCAAGGCGGTCGGGTTGATCCGCCCGGACGTCACCCGTCGGCAACTGATCGACTTCAAACAATCGCTGCGCCCGGCCAAGGCCGAAGCGGCCCCGGATCGGCGCAAGGCGCTGCTGGCGGATTACGCCCGCTGCAAGGCCAAGCTGGCCGAGATCCGCGCGGAGCTGCTGCGCGATCACGGCGTCGATCCCGAACGGGACAGCGGCGTCACCATCGACCTTGAGGCCGAGGACGTCGTGTAAGGCGAGCGCGCCAAAAGACCGCTGTCCGATCATCCTCGCCGCGACGTCCCGGATCAAAGGGCGTGCCGTCGCGGCAAGGACGTGATCGGGCGGTCATCACAGCCGGAACGGAACGCTCAACGCGCCCGCCACGCGGCTTTTCAACGGATGGTCAGCCGCAAGGCTCAGCGCAGCGAACCCGTGCCGGGCAGGTCGCTGGTTTGGAAAGAGGTTCCGGCCTGCGCCTGCGCCACGGCGCTGTCCGACAGAGCCAAACCCAACCGGCCACGGGCGAAGTTCAAGAAGCTCAGCGCCTTGGCCTCGTCGCCCTGACCGGCGATGGACTGCGCCATGACGATGTAATTGTTGGCGAGGTCGCGGTCGCTCCGTTCGATCTGGGCCGACACGGCGGCGGCCTTGGCTTCGGCCAGCAGGCTGTCAAAGCTGGCGGCGAAGGCCGATCCCGACGTCAGAACGGCGAGCGACAGGGCGGCGGCGGCGATGGTGCGAGCGAACATGGTGATGGTCCTTTCAAGAAAACGGAATTCGATGGGGAAGGGTGGGGTTACTGGGCGGCCAGCCGCTCTTGGCGGGACAGCCCGAGCTTGCCGCGCGCGAAGGTCAGAAAATTGAGGGCCTTGGCCTCGTCGCCCTGCTTGGCCAGCGATTCCGCCATGACGATGTAAGAGTTGGCGAGATCGCGGTCGCTCCGTTCGGCCTGAACAGCGGTGACGGTGAGAGCGGCGGCCTTGGTGTTGGCCAGCAGGCTGTCGAAGTTGCTGCTGGCGAAAGCGGCGCCCGAAGCGAAAACGGCAAGCGACAGGGTGGCCGCCGTGAGCGTGCGAACGAACATGATGTTCTCCTTTTCAACGCGGCGCCCCGATGGCGGGGCGGAGTTCTGTGCGCCGTCGGCTGTGCCTTGGCGGTGAAGACAGAGTTAGTCGTTCATGGGGCGGGGATAAATCTGACTGTTGCGACAACTCTATTCGCGTTCGCACAACAATCCCGAGGGAATAAACCCATTCATCCCGCGCGTTGACGCGCCGCGCCGCACGCCCCTATGATCCTTTCGGAACACAAACGCGCCGATGTTTGTTCCAATTCGCGCGCCCGCGCCCGCAACATCAGACCGTGAACCATCCGACAGGGAGCCTCCACCATGACCGAACCACGCTGGCCGACCGACCTTCTGGGCCAGGATTTCACCGGCAAGCGCGTGCTGGTGACGGGCAGCAGCCGGGGCATCGGCGCGGCGGTGGCGGGCGCCTTCGCCGAACTGGGCGCGCGAGTGGCGATCCATGGTCGCGATGAAACGGCGGTGGCCGCGTTGGCCAGCCGCATCGGTCGCGGCGTGGTCCCGTTGACCGGCGATTTCGCCGACCGGGCGCAGACGCGCGGCGTGGTGGAGCGGGCGGTGCAAACGCTTGGCGGGTTGGACATCCTCATCAACAACGCCGGAACCATGTTGGGCCGGGTGGCGTTGGCCGACATCGACGATGATTTCCTGCAACAGCAGTTCGACCTGAACGCCGCCTCCGCCCTGATCGCCAGCCGCGCCGCGCTGCCCGCCTTGATCGCGTCGCGCGGGGCCATCGTCAACACCGGCTCGATCTCCGGCCGGACCGGCGGCAGCCCCGGATCCTCGCTCTACAGCGCCGCCAAGGCGTTCCAGGCCAGCCTCGCCCGGTCGCTGGCGACGGAGTTGGCGCCGCACGGGATTCGGGTCAACGCCGTGTCCCCCGGCACCATCGCCACCGATTTCCACGACCGCTACTCCACCCCGGACAAGCTGGCGCAGACGGCGGCGCGCATCCCCTTGAAACGGCTGGGAACGGCGGAGGATTGCGTCGGCGCCTATCTGTTCCTCGCGTCGAACCGGCTGGCCGGTTACATCACCGGGCAGGTGATCGAGGTGAATGGCGGGCAATTCTTCGGCTGAACGCGGGGCGGCGCTCACTCGCAAGCGTGGGGTTTCCATATGGAAAAACGCTAATGGATCCGTTCCAAGACATGCAAATTGCCAAAGCCAATCCCACAGTCATTCTCAAAATGCGACAAACAGCCGGGCGAAATCGGCATTTCCGCCCATTTTCGCCCGGCATCCGCTGGCGCCGTTCTTGAACGGGCGACCGATACAGGGCGATGGATTGGGAAGCCTTCCAGCGCCGGTTCGCGGGCGGAGTGATTCTGATGACAAAAAATTTCCAACAGTCGGCGTCACAGGCCAACGCCTTCGCCAATTTGCGGACCGCGACCAAGATCTACACCGGCTTCGGCGTCACGCTGTGCCTGCTGGTCGGATTGGGCGCGGTGTCCTGGACGGGTTTGCAGGCCAGTGAAGACGCCATGCGCCATTTCTCGACCCAAACCAAAATCGCCAGCCTCTTGGGCGAGGCCGACACCGACGTGTCCGACGCGCTCAGCGCCGCGCAAGAATTCCTGGCGACCGGACGTCAGGAAGCGCCCGCCAGCGTCCACAAGTCATTGAGCCATTTTCAAGACACTCTGAAACATGTCGGCGAGCGCATGGATCTGGCCGAAAATCGTCGGTTGGCGACCGAGGCCGCCGGGCTGGGACATCAGTTCTCGCAGGGGTTCGACCGGCTGGTCGCTCTGCGCAACGAGCGGGAGTCCTTGATCGCCGCCATCGTCAACGCCAAGGGCGCGGAAATCCGAACCGCCCTCAGCGAAACGGTTCAGCTTGAAAAGCGCGGCGGCAGCCTGGACCGCACGGTCATCGTCGCCGGTTTCAGCGAACAATTCCTTCTGGTCCGCGTCCTCGTCGCCCGCTTCGTCGCGGAGCACAAGCCGGCGGATCTCACCCGGATCCGCTCCGATCTGACCAACCTGCAATCAAAGACGCAGAGTTTGTTGAGCGGCTTCTCTGAAGAGCCGTCAAAAGCGAAACTGACGGAAATCGTTGGGAAGTTGCCAGACTATGTGGCTGGAATCGAACGAATCGCCCTTCTGGACGCGGAGATTCGCACCGTTCGGGAAGAGGCGATGGAGCGAAACGGACAGGCCGTGAACGAGCGGATCAGCGCGATCCGCCAGAACGCCATCGCCGATCAGGAAAAATTGCAACGGATGACCGACGCGGCGGTGTCCTCGGCCAAAAGCTTGGGGCTGGCGGTGACGGTCGCCGCGCTGCTGCTCGGCGGGCTGCTGGCTTGGCTGATTTCGCGCGCCATCACGCGCCCCTTGGGTGGCATCACCCTCGCCATGGGGCGCTTGGCGCAAGGTGATCTGACCGTGGACGTCACCGACGCGCAGCGCCGCGATGAGATCGGCGCGTTGGCCCGCGCCCTGGAGATCTTCAAGACAAACGCCCAGGAGATGAAGCGTCTGGAAGCCGAACAGGCCGCCGCCGAACAGCGGGCCGCCGCCGAACGCAAGCAGACGATGATGCGCTTGGCCGACAATTTTGAAGGCGCGGTTCAAGGCATTGTGGAGACCGTGGCCAACGCCGCCACAGGGATGCAGCGCGCCGCCACCGCTTTGTCCTCCACCGCCACCCAGGCCAGCGAACGGTCCACCATCGTCGCGGCGGCGTCCGAACAAGCCTCGGTCAACGTGCAGACGGTGGCCTCGGCGACGGAAGAGCTGTCGGCCTCCATCGGCGAGATCGGCCATCAGGTCGAAAATTCGACCCGCATCGCCCAGCAGGCGGTGTCCGACGCCGAACGGGCCAACGGCGCCATTCAGGGGCTGGTCGTCGCCGCCGAACAGATCGGGCAGGTGGTGGAACTCATCAGCGGCATCGCCGCCCAAACCAACCTGTTGGCGCTGAACGCCACCATCGAGGCCGCCCGCGCGGGCGAAGCGGGCAAGGGATTCGCCGTCGTCGCCAGCGAGGTTAAAGCGTTGGCGACGCAGACGTCGCGGGCCACCGACGAGATCCAATCCAAGGTCCAGGAAATCCAAACCGCCACAAGCGGCGCCCGCACGGTGATCGGCGGCATCGGCCAGACCATCAGCCAGATGAGCGAAATCGCCGCCACGATCGCCGCCGCCATCGAAGAGCAGGGGGCCGCCACCCGCGACATCGCCTGCAACGTGAGCCAAGCCGCTCACGGCACCGAAGAGGTGTCGTCCAACATCGTCGGCGTGTCCAACGCGGTTCAACAGACCGGGGCCGCCGCCCACGACGTCCGCGCCACATCCGAAGCTCTGGCGCTCGAAGCCGATCATCTGCGCCGCGAGGTCGGCGCCTTCATCGCCACCGTGCGCAGCGCGTAACCACCCTGACAGACCCAGCCCCCCGCTGACGGTTCCCGTCGGCGGGGGGTTTTCTTTGCCGCGCCCCTTATTCCGCCGCCAGACTCAGGGCGGCGCCCGCGTGATCGAGCGCCTGCGACAGGTCGGCCAACAGATCGGCGGGGGTTTCCAGCCCGATGGACAGGCGGACCAGACCATCGGAAATGCCGTACAGCGCGCGCTCTTCGGCCGTGTAGGTGGAGTGGGTCATGCTGGCCGGGTGCTGCACCAGGGTTTCGGCGTCGCCCAGGCTGACGGCGCGGGTGACGAGACGCAGCGCGTCCATGAAGCGCAGGCCGCCGGCGTAGCCGTCGGTCAGCTCAAAGGCGATCATGCCGCCGAAATCGCTCATCTGGCGCTTGGCCACCGCGTGTTGCGGGTGGCTGGGCAGGCCGGGGAAATGGACGGCCTTCACCGCCGGGTGCGCGGCGATGAGATCGGCGGCCAGCCGGGCGGAGGAGCAATGACGCTCCATCCGCAATTCCAGCGTCTTCAGCCCGCGCAAAATCAGGTTGGCGTCGGACGCCGACAGCACGGCGCCGGTCATGTCCTTCAGCCCGACCATGCGGATGCGGCCCAGCATTTCCGCCCCGCCAACCACCGCGCCCGCCGTCAGATCGCCGTGGCCGCCGAGATATTTGGTGGCGGAATGAACGACCAGATCGGCCCCCAGCTCCAACGGGCGTTGCAGCAGCGGCGTGCAATAGGTGTTGTCCACCATCACCAGCGCGCCATGACGGTGCGCCACGGCGGCGACGGCGGCGATGTCGACGACGCGCATGTTGGGGTTGGCGGGCGTCTCAAAATAGACCACGCGGGTCTTGTCGGACAGCGCCGCTTCCAGATTGGCGACGTCGGTCAGATCGACATGGGTGACGGTGACGCCAAAGCGCGCCAGCCCGTGGCGCAGGAAGGAAAAGGTGCAGCCATACAGAGTCTTGTCGACGATCACCTCGTCGCCCGGCTGGACGATGGTCCACAGCGCCGAGGTGATGGCCCCCATGCCCGACGACGTCGCCAAGGCCGCCTCGCCGCCCTCCAGGATCGCAAGCCGCTCTTCCAGCAAATTCAGCGTCGGGTTGCCAAGGCGGGTGTAGATGTAGCCCTTGCCCTCTCCGGCGAAACGCTGGCCGCCGGTGGCGGCGTCGGGGAAGGCGAAGGTCGAGGTCATGTAGACCGGCGGGACCAGCGCGCCGTTGTGCTGCATCGGGTCATAGCCATGGTGGATGGCGCGGGTGGCGAAACCGGCGGCGGGCGATGACGGCTTGAGCGACGACGACATGGGAAGCCTCGTGGTGCGGGGAGGGACGCGGATGCCCTCCATCATCGCAAGGCGCGGGCCAAGCGTGGAAAAGTGGCGCTTTTCGGGGGATCGGACGCGCGCCGTGTCAGGAATTCCTTACAGGCGCGACGCGGATTTTGTGAAATCCCGGCTTTCCCGTGGGCTGGCGCGGGTGTAAGAAATTTCTGACGCTGTAAGGAATTTCTGACGATGATGCTCGACATCCGTGGCGAAAACCGGCTTGGCATCACCAGCGAGATCTTGGCGGTCATCGCGCGCGCCGGGTTCGACCTGCGGCGGCTGGAGGTGGAGACCGGCCATGTCTACGCCCATGCGCCGGGCCTGCGCGACGCCGACCTGCCGCGCCTGCGCGTCGCCCTGGAATGGATCCCCGGCGTCCAATCCGTGGCGGCGATCGACGCGCTGCCCGGCGACCGTCGGCGCGAGGCGCTGGAAACGCTGGTGGCGTCCTTCCCCGACCCGCTGCTGGTGGTCGCGCCCGATGGCGGGATCGCGGCGGCCAACGCGGCGGCCCAGGCGATCATCGGCCCGGCGGCCAAACTGCCCGCCGCCATCGCCGCCCGGCTGCGCGCCGACGCGGGCGGCGGATCGCTGGCGCTGACCGTCGATGGCCGGGCCTATCTGGCCGAGCTGGTGGCGACGAAAGCGGAAGCGGGCGGCGAGAAGACGGGCGGCGGCTGGCTGGTCATCTTCCGCGCCTCGCAACGGATCGGGCGGGAGCTGGCCTTGGTCGGGCCGGGGGAAAGCGGCACGCTCGACCGCATCGTCGGGGACTCGCCGTTGATCGCCCAGGTCAAGGACCGCATCCGCCGCTTCGCCGACGTCGAGGCCCCGGTCTTGATCGGCGGCAAAACCGGCGTCGGCAAGGAACTGGTGGCCCGCGCCATCCACGGGGCCGGATCGCGCCGCGCCGCGCCCTTTCTGGCGCTCAACTGCGCCGCCCTGCCGGAAAATCTGGTGGAAAGCGAGCTGTTCGGCTACGCCCCCGGCGCCTTCAGCGGCGCGACGCGCGACGGCAAGCTGGGGCTGCTGGAACTGGCCGACGGCGGCGTGCTGTTCCTGGACGAAATCGGCGAGATGTCGCCCTATGTGCAATCCAAGCTGCTGCGCTTTCTGGAAGACGGCACCTTCCGCCGGGTCGGCGGCAAGCAGGAGCGGCGGGTGTCGGTGCGCATCCTGTCGGCGACCCACCGCGATCTCGCCCGCCTGTGCGGCGATGGCCGGTTCCGCGAGGATCTGCTCTACCGCCTGTCGGTTCTGCGGGTCGATGTTCCGGCGCTGCGCGAACGGCGGGAGGACATTCCGGGCTTGGTTGACCGCTTTCTCGGCGGCGCGGCGGCGCAGATCGGCCGTCCCAAGCCGCGCCTCACCGCGCAAGCGCTGGAGCGGCTGACCAACCATGGTTGGCCCGGCAACGTGCGCCAATTGCAGAATGTGGTGTTCCGCACCCTGACCCTGGCCGACGGGCCGGTCATCGGGCTGGAGCATCTCGACCTCAGCCGAGACGGACGGAGCGGGGGCGACGAGGGGACGGGCGAAGGCGACCTCCCCCCCGATTGGCAGACCGCGCAACGCCGGTTCGAGGCCGATTTGCTGCGCCGCCTGTGGCCGCTCTACCCGTCCAGCCGCAAGCTGGCGGCCCGGCTGGGCGTGTCGCACACCACCATCGCGCAAAAGCTGAAGGCGGCGGGGATCACGCCCTGATGGGGTGGACGCGGCTCACCGCTCCTCGTCAAACACGACTTGGCCGTTGACCGCGTAGAGGTGGCAGTCTTCTTTCTCGCTGCGCTGCTGGCACTGCTCCAGCGCCGCCTCGCGCGCCTCGTCGTCGGACGCCCGGCCCCAGACGGCGGCCCAGACGCCGCTGGGCGTCAGGGCGATGGCCTTGTGGTCGGGGTTGCGCTGGTAATTCGTCATCGACACCTCACGCGTGCGGTCGGAGACGAAGGGCACCAGTTCAGGATCGAAACGCCCGCTGCCGGGAATCGCCACCGGGGTGGCCTTGAAGCCAATCTTCGGATCGAACACCACGGCGTCGCCCACGGCGTAGAGGGCGCAGGGTTCTTCCGCGTTGAACTGGCAATATTGCAGCGCGCTGCGCTTCACGTCCTCTTCGCTGCGGCTGTTGGTCTTGTTGGTGAAATAGGCGTAGTTGCCGCGCTGGGAAATCGCGATGGCCTTCGGGCTGGGCAAATCCGGGTAACGCGCCAGCGCGTCGCGCGCCTTGGCGGGCAGATAGGGGATGGCCGACACGTCCAAACGCCGCACAGGGGCCATGGGCGGAGAAGGGGGCGGAGGAAGGGCCAACGCCGCGACCACCGGCGGGGGAGGAGCGGGAGGCGTCGCGGGCGTGGACAGATCCACTGGCGCGGCGGGCGGCGCAACGGGCGGCGGCGCGGGCGACGCAGAAGAGGGGGTGGGCGGGGCGGCGGGAATGGAGGGAACGGCGGCGACCCGCGCCACCGCCGCCGGGCTGTTCAATTCGGCGATCTTGGCCTCGGCGATGGCGGCGAAGGTGCCTTGCGGGAATTGGCGGAGATAGGCCTCGAACATGCGGGGATTGGCGCTGCTCTTCACGCTGTCCCAAAAGGCCATCTCCTTGTCCGTCGAAACGGGCGCGGCGGCGGCGGGCGGCGGCGTCACCACCGTGGTCGGCCCCAGAAAGTAAAAGCGCCCTTCGATGGGGGAGGCCGACACCCAGGGCTGTTGCGCGCCGCCGGTGTTGCGCTTCACCGTCACGCCGACGTCGTTGAACACGTCGAACACGGTGTCGCCGGGCTTGGACACCGCCTTGGCCAGAGCCTCCGTGTAAGGGCTGTTGGCACCGTCGCCATCGGCGGCGACCGCGCCCGGCTGGGTGGCGTAGGCGATGATCGTTCCGGCGGGGGCCTGCATCTGCGCCAAACCCGACGACACCGACCGCAGCCCGCGCCCGCCGAACGGGTTGTTGCGGCAGGCGTCCAGAATGATGATGTTCAACCGGCTTTCCGCCAGGGTCATCTCGTCCAGCACGACGCTGACGTCGATCAACTCATAACGGACGTCGGCCTCTTTGGTCAGGTTGGCCGTCACCGGCAGCAGAAAATTGCTGCCGCGCACCTGCACGCCATGCCCGGCGTAATAGAACAGCCCGACGTCGGCCCCGGCCAGCCGCGCGCCGAATTTGCGGATCGCCTGCTCCGTCCCCGTCTTGTCCAGATCGAGTTGGGCCGACCCGCCGATCAACTCAAACCCCGCCTTGGCCAGCGTCTCGCCAATCACCCGCGCGTCGTTGACCGGGTTGGGCAGCGGGGGCGCGTGCTGGTAGGCGCTGTTCCCCAACACCAGGGCGACCCGCCGCCCCTCGGCCCAGGCGGGGGCGGCGACCAGCGCCAGCAACGGCAGCAGCAGCGCGGCGACCCGTTTCAATGTTCCCACGGTCACGTTTTCCCTGAATCAGACAGCCCCGCCGCCATACTGCCAAATTCCATGGGCCTATGGCTGGACAAAATCACAGCCCCGCGTATGCGGGGGGCATGGTGCTCCACAGCGGTCAGCCGCAAGCGATCCGATGAGGGACGAAACGGCTCATATCGCCGGTGATAAGGCTGCGGTCTTCGCGGACGCCCAACCCGCAAGGCGTGCCGCCAGCCATCCAGACGCCGAAGACGGCGTAATTGCCATCCGCTTCCGCCAAGGGCGTGAAGGCTTGATACACCCAGCCATCCTCACCATAAGGCCCGCCCGTTTGGGCGATTGGCTGTTCGACCGGAAAGCCCGCAGCGTCCAGGGTGGCGATGCTGACGTTGCAGCCCTCGCGACCAAGCAGCGGCTTGGCCACCACCGTGCCGCCCGCTGGAAAGCGTGCGCGGTCGAGCGCGGTGGGCAGCAGATTCGGATGGCCGGGGTTCAACTCCCACAGCAGAGCGAACAGCCCCTTCGACGCCATCACCATCTTCCAGGCCGGTTCAATCATCCGAATCCGGCCCTGCTCGGCGGCGGCCAGCAATTCACGGCCTGTCGCCTCCCGGATCATCCAATCCCAAGGGTACAGCTTCATCAGGTGCCGAATCGGCAGGCCGGAATCGTCCAGAAAACACCCAGAAGCGTCGTCGTAACGGATCGCCTGGATGGGCATCGCCTTGGTGGTCATGCCCGCCCGCAGCGCCAGCGTCTGGAGATAGGCGATGGTCGCCTCGTCTTCCGGGTGCGGCGTCAAGCAGGCGAAATGAACCGCCTCCTCGTGCGACGCGAGGCCGGGAAAGGCCCGCGCCCGCGCCCGCCAACGCTCGACCAGCGCCTCTTCCAAGCTGTTGAACTGGTCGGCCTCCGGGTGAACGTCCTGAAGCCAGCACCATTGCACGACCGCCGTTTCGTAGAGCGCGGTCGGCGTTTCGGCGTTCAGCTCCAGCGCTCGCGGCGGCCCATCCTTGCCGTTCCAGGCGAAGTCAAAACGCGCGTAAAGCGCCATGTCCCGCCTGTCGCGTTCGGCCCAACTCGCCTCAATGGCCGGGGCGGCCCAGTCAGGGATGCCGACGGCCTCGTAAAGCCCCCGCTCCACGACATGGCCGACGGCCTCCTCGCACAGGCGGTAGACCTCCTCGGCGGCGGCCTCAAGCGTTTCGATCTCGGCAAGGGAAAAGCGCCAATGGGCGCGTTCATCCCAATAGGGCGTGCCGTCTGCGTCCGTATGGAATGGAAAGCCGATCTCATCAAGCTGGGCCTGCCAATCCGGGCGGGGGGACGTTTGGACGCGGTCCATCGCGTCAGCCTCCCGAGGAACAGCGCGACGAGCCTGTCGCGCCGAATCCGGCGTTGCGCCCGGCCATCGTAACCGTGAGGGCCTTGCCCGCGTTGGACTGGTCGCGCTGGTAGTAGGAACCGGAACCTGAGGAAGCCTGGCCCAATCCCGATTCCGCCTCGTCTTGGCGGGGCGGCGGGACCGGCGCGCGCCCGATCTGGGCGTTGCCGCTGCGGGCGTAGCCCTGGCGGTCGAAATAGACCGGCTGCGGGTGGATGCCCGTCAGGCTGCGGCCGATCATAAAGCCGACGAGCGCCGGGACGAAGACGTGGTTCACGCCGCTTTCCCGGCTTTCGTTGGCCGAGACGCAGGCCAAATCGCCCATTTCGGCCTCGCAGGCCTGCTGACTGGCGAAGCGGGGAGCCTTGGCGTTGTGCTTCTTGTTCGCCGTGGCGAAGGCCGCCGCGCAGTCCTTCGCCGCCATCTCGGCGGCGCAGGCTTCGACGGAGGGATAGACGGTCGCGGTTTCTGGGCTGTCATCGCAGCAAGCGACCATGATCGGGCTGACCCCGCCCAGCAGCAAAGCCGCCACGGCGCGCGAGCGCTTCATCGGAATCCCTTTCGGACTCAGTAGGTCAGCGAGCCATAGTTCAGCAGCCCGACGGCGATCGACAGGCTGCCGAGAAGAACGCCGTAAGCGGTGCGGTCGGATTCGACGCCCGCGCGGAAATCCGGCAACAGAATCCGTGAACCGATGGCGTAGGCCAGGAGCTGTGAAACCAGCGCGATCACGCCCCAGACCGTCAGATCGACGACGCTGCTGGTGTGGGACGCGACGCTCATCAACGGAAGGGCGAAACCGATCATGGCGCCGCCCAGGGTGAGCGCCGCCGTCATATTGCCCTGGCGGACCAGGGCCAGATCGCGATACGGCGTGACGGCAGTGTAGGCCACGATGAACAGCAACAGGAACCCCAGCATCACCGCCACAAAGAGCAGATAGGATGGAAGGGTTGTCAAAGACTGAAGAAGCGGCGCCATGCGTCTGTCCGACGTGATGTTGTTCACCCGCAGAGTTGCATTGGTCGCGGGCGTTCGGCAAGAGCTGACTGGATTGGCGGCTGTCAAGCCACCTCCAGATGCGGAAAACCCCAAAACAACACGTCCCGCCCCCGCAAAATCGGCGAAGCCCGAGCGCGCTGAGAGTTCAAACGGCCTGTCGCCCATTCGGCGGGGCCTTGCCCCCTCCCTAACCCTCCCCCGCTGACGCGGGAGAGGGAACTCCGCCGAACGCCGACAAGGCTCCAGGCCCCCTCTCCCGCGTCAGCGGGGGAGGGCCGGGGAGGGGGCGGAACGTCGCCAAAGGGTGAACGCGGCTTACGCCGCGACCGCCCCCGGCGGGGAGGCCGCGCGCAGCAGCATGCCGAACAGGTCGCGTGGTTCGTCGGGGTCGGCCAGCATGTCCAGTTCCTGATACAGGCCGGTGCCGACGATCTGGTCGCGGACGTAACGCAGGGCGGAGAAATCCTCCGTCGCGAAGCCCACGGAATCGAACAGGGTGATCTGGCGGGCGTCGCGCCGTCCCTCCGCCGCGCCGGTCAGCACCTGCCACAGCTCCGTCACCGGGTAATCAGCGGGCAATTGCTGGATTTCGCCCTCGATCCGGGTTTGCGGCGGGTATTCCACGAAGATGTCGGAGCGCAGCAGGATGTCGCGGTGCAGCTCCGTCTTGCCGGGGCAATCGCCGCCGACCGCGTTGATGTGGACCCCGGCCCCGACCATGTTGTCGGTCAGGATGGTGGCGTATTGCTTGTCCGCCGTCACCGTGGTGATGATGTGCGCGCCCTCCACCGCCTCTTGCGCGCTGCGGCAGGTGGTGATGGAAAAACCCATCCCGGCCAGATTGCGGGCGCATTTCGCCGTGGCGTCGGGGTCGATGTCGTAGAGGCGCAACTCGCGGATCCCCAGCAACGCCTTGAAGGCCAGGGCCTGGAATTCCGATTGCGCGCCGTTGCCGATGATCGCCATGCAGGTCGCCCCGCGCGGGGCCAGCGGCTTGGCCGCCACCGCCGAGGTCGCCGCCGTGCGCAGCGCCGTCAGGATGGTCATTTCCGTCATCAGCACCGGATAGCCGGTGGCGACGTCCGACAGCACGCCAAAGGCGGTGACGGTCTGGCGGCCCTCGCGGGTGTTTTTCGGATGGCCGTTGACGTATTTGAAGCCGTAATTGCGGCTGTCGCTGGTCGGCATCAGCTCGATCACGCCGTCGGCGCTGTGGGAGGCGACGCGCGGGGTCTTGTCAAAGGCGTGCCAGCGGCGGAAATCCTCTTCGATGCAAACCGCCAGTTCGGTCAGAAAGCGTTCGACGCCGATCTTCAGTACCAGCTTCATCATGTGATCGACGCTGACGAAGGGAACGATGTTCAGATTGGGGATCATGATTCAGAGGCTCCGCGCCGGACAGTCCAGGATGCGGCGGCCCAGCAGGCTCGCCACGAGATCGACCAGCGCGTGGGCGCTCTTGCCCCGCTCGTCGAGGATGGGGTTCAGCTCGACGATGTCCAGCGAACCGACCACGCCCGCATCGTGCAGCATCTCCATGATGAGATGCGCCTCGCGGTAGGTCGCCCCGCCCGGCACGGCGGTGCCGACGGCGGGCGCGAAGGACGGGTCGAGGAAGTCAATGTCCAGGCTGACGTGCAGATGGCCGTTGACCGCCTGGACCTTCTCGATGATCCGGCGCAGCAGGGCGGCCACGCCATACTCGTCGATCAGCCGCATGTCGGCGACGTCCACGCCGCGCGCCCGCAACAACACCCGTTCGCCATGGTCGAGCGAGCGGATGCCGAACAGATGGACCCGCGTCGGATCGACCGGCGCGCGGAAGGCGTCCGGCACGATGCCGTCGAACCCCTCCTCCCCGCACAAAAAGGCGGCGGGCATGCCGTGGATGTTGCCCGACGGCGAGGTGGTCGGCGTGTTGAAATCGCCATGCGCGTCGAGCCACAGCACGAACAGCGGACGCCCCGTCTCGTTGCAATGGCGGGCGACGCCGGAGACCGAGCCGATGGACAGGCTGTGGTCGCCGCCCAAAAAGATCGGAAACGCGCCGTCCCGCATCATGCCGTAGGAGCGTTCGGCCAACGCGTGGCACCAGCCGGCGATCTGGGCGCGGCGGTCTTTCGGATCGGTTCCCTCGGGCGACGGCTTGGGCGTCAGATCGCCCAGATCGCGCACGGCGAAGCCCAACTCCTCCAGCGTTTCCAGCAGGCCGACCATGCGCAGGGCCGCCGGTCCCATGGAGGCGCCCTTCTGCCCGGCCCCGACATCCACCGGGACGCCAAGAAGCTGGATCGGGGGGCGCGTCGCGTCTTCCGGCATGGTCATCCTCGTCTCTCCTCCGCGCCGCAGGGCTGGGCGCTTGATTGGCCTGACCCACAGTATCGCGGGCGAAGGAGGCGATAAAAAGCCGGGAAACTGCCAAAAATGAGCAGGCTTTTTGACATTCTGAGAAGCCTGACTTATCAGATTGGCATGGACGATCTTGATTACCGCCTGCTGTCGCTGCTGCGCGCGGATTCCCGCCGCTCCGTCGCCAGCCTCGCCGACGAGTTGGCCGTGTCGCGCGCCACCGTGCGCGCCCGCATCGACCGGCTGGTGGAGGAGCATGTCATTCTGGGCTTCACCGTCACCGTGCGGTCCGGCGCGCAAGGCCAGGCGCTGCGCGCCATCACGATGATCGAGGTGGAAGGCCGCGCGGCGGAAAATGTGGTGGCGCGGCTGAACGGCTTCCCAGAGGTGCGGACGCTCTACACCACCAACGGGCGCTGGGACATCATCGCGGAGATCGAAACCGACACGCTGGAAGGCTTCGACGACACCCTGCGCCGGATGCGGCAAATCCCCGGCATCGCCTCCACCGAAACCAGCATCCTGCTGTCCGCCCGCAAATCCACCATGGGGGGATGACAGGCTGCGCCCAAGCCGCTGCGATGCGCCGCACTTGTCAGGCGGGCGGGTTGGTGGGACAGTGCGGCCCGCCATCGCGGCAGGGCCAACATTCAGGAATCGCGTCGCCGCCGGACATGTCAGATTTCAACTGGAACGATCTGCGCTATTTCCTCGCCGTCGCCCGCGCCGGGACCTTGACCACGGCGGCGCAGCGGTTGCGGGCCGACCACACCACGGTCAGCCGCCGGGTCAGCGCGCTGGAAGAGGCGTTGCGCGTCACTCTGTTTGAACGGCGGCCCAGCGGCCTGACCCTGACCGCCCAGGGCGAACGGCTGAAACAAACCGCCGAGGCGATGGAGAGCGCCGCCTTTCTCGCCCAAAGCATGGTGGCCGACGGCGATCTGTCGCTGTCCGGCGCGGTGCGCATCGGCGCGCCCGACGGGTTCGGCAGTTGCTTCCTCGCCCCGCGCATCGGCGCGCTTTGCCAGCGGCACCCGGATCTGGAGGTGCAGCTTGTCGCGATGCCGCGCGTCTTCAGCCTGTCCAAGCGGGAGGCCGACATCGCCATCAGCCTGTCCTGCCCGCAGGAGGGGCGGCTTTACGCCCGCAAACTGACCGATTACCGGCTGGGCCTCTACGCGTCGGCGGGGTATCTCGAGTCCCATCCGGCCATCGCCGACCGGACGGATCTGGCGGGCCATTCCTTCATCAGCTACATCGACGATCTGATTTTCGCGCCCGAACTGGATTACGTCCAAGCCATCGGCGACATCGCCCCGCGCATCAAAAGCAGCAGTCTGGTGGCGCAGGTCAACGCCACGGTGGCCGGGGCGGGCCTGTGCATGCTGCCCGCCTTCATCGCGCGGGCCGAGGCGAGCTTGCGCCCCGTCCTGCCCGAACAGGTGTCGATCACCCGGTCTTTCTGGCTGATCGTGCATGAGGACATGCGGTCGCTCGCCCGCATCGCCATGACCGCCGATTTCATCGCCGACGCGGTGCGGCGGGAACAAGCGCTGTTCCTGCCGCAGTAACGCGCCGATGATTTGGCTCAGCCCTCGCCGCGCAGCAGGCGGATGATGCCGGAAAAGTCGGTTCCGCCTTCGCCTGCCGCCGCCATCATGGCGTAAAGCTGGGTCGCGGCGGCGCCGAGCGGCGTCGGGGCGCCCGCGCTTTGCGAGGCTTCCTGCGCCAGCTTCAGATCCTTCAGCATCAGCGCGGCGGCGAAGCCCGGTTGGTAATCGCGGTTGGCCGGGCTGGTCGGCACCGGGCCGGGGACCGGGCAATAGCTGGTCAGCGACCAGCATTGACCCGACGCGGTGGACGCCACGTCGTACAGCGACTGGTGCGACAGCCCCAGCTTTTCCGCCAGCACGAAGGCCTCGCACACGCCGATCATCGAAATGCCGAGGATCATGTTGTTGCAAATCTTGGCCGCTTGACCGGCCCCGGCCCCGCCGCAGTGGACGATCTTCTTGCCCATCGCCTCCAGGATCGGGCGGGCGGCGTCGAAGGCCGCCGCTTCGCCGCCGACCATGAAGGTCAAGGTTCCCGCCGCCGCGCCGCCGACGCCGCCCGACACCGGCGCGTCCACCGCCACCGCGCCGCGCGCGGTCGCCAGCGCGTGGGCCTTGCGGGCGGAATCGACGTCGATGGTCGAGCTGTCGATCAACAGGGTTCCCGGCTTCACCGCCGCGACAATGCCCTCGGCCCCGTCATAGACGCTCAACACATGCTTGCCGCTGGGCAGCATGGTGATGACGATTTCGGCCTCGCGCGCCACGGCGACCGGCGAGTCGCCGATGGTCACGCCCGCCGCCTTGGCGGCGTCGATGGCCGCCGGGGACAGGTCGAAACCGTGGACGCTGTGCCCGGCCTTGACCAGATTGGCCGCCATCGGCCCGCCCATGTTGCCCAACCCGATGAACCCGATGACAGCCATGGTCGTTTCTCCCGTTGCGTTTGGTTTTGTGTTTTGCGTTTTGTAAGGGCGGCGCTCAGGCCATCCGGGCGATTTCGCTGCGCGCGACGATCAGGCGCATGATCTCGTTGGTGCCTTCCAGGATCTGGTGCACGCGCAGATCGCGGACGATCTTTTCCACGCCATAGTCAGACAGATAGCCGTAACCGCCGAACAGTTGCAGGGCGTTGTTCGCCACCTCGAATCCGGTGTCGGTGCCAAAGCGCTTGGCCATCGCGCACAGCCGGGTGGCGTCATTGCTCTTGGCGTCAAGGGCCGACGCGGCGCGGTGGACGAAGGTGCGCGCGGCCTCCAGCTCCGTCGCCATGTCGGCGATGCGGAATTGCAGGGCCTGGAAACGGTCGATGGTCTGGCCGAACGCCTTGCGCTCGCCCATGTATGTCAGCGCCGCGTCCAAAGCGGCCTGCGCCCCGCCAATGGAGCAGGCGGCGATGTTGATGCGCCCGCCGTCCAAACCCTTCATGGCGAATTTGAAGCCCATGCCCTCCTCGCCCAACCGGGCGGAAACGGGGACGCGGACATCCTCCAGGATCACCGCGCGGGTCGGCTGGGCGTTCCAGCCCATCTTGTGCTCGTTCGCGCCAAAGGACAGGCCGGGCGCGTCCTTGGGAATCAAAAAGGCGCTGATTCCGCCGGGGCCGTCCTCGCCCGTGCGGGCCATCACCAAGTAAAGGTCGGAGCTGCCCGCCCCGGAAATGAACTGCTTGGCCCCGTTCAGCACGTAATCGTCGCCGTCGCGCGCGGCCCGCGTGCGCAGCGCCGCCGCGTCGGATCCGGCGTTGGCCTCCGTCAGGCAATAGCTGGCGAGCCACTCCATGCGCGACAGGTTGGGCAGCCAATGCGCCTTCTGCTCCTTTGAGCCAAAGGCGTCGATCATCCCCGCCACCATGTTGTGGATGGAGATGTAGGACGCGATGGTCGGGCAACCCTGGCTCAGCGCCTCGAAAATCACCACGGCGTCGAAACGCGACAGGGCCGACCCGCCATACTCGTCGGACACATAGATGCCGCCCATGCCGAGTTCGCCCGCCGCGCGGAGCTTGTCGACCGGGAAATGCTTTTTCTGGTCCCATTCGACGGCGTTCGGGGCCAATTCGTCGCGGGCGAAGGACAGCGCCATGTCGCGGATGGCGCGCTGGTCTTCGGACAATTCAAAGGACATCGGTGCACCTCACCTCATCGGTTCGGGCGGTCAGGTTTGATCCGACCGCCCGTTCCATCATCGCAGACGTTCGCCCGAACGGATCAATCCATCGTCGGGATGGCGAAGCTGGCGCCTTCCTTGATGCCCGAGGGCCAGCGCGAGGTGACGGTCTTCGTCTTGGTGTAGAAGCGCACCGAATCCGGGCCGTGCTGGTTCAGATCGCCAAAGCCCGACCGCTTCCAACCGCCAAAGGTGTAGTAGGCGAGCGGAACCGGGATCGGCACGTTGATGCCGACCATGCCGACATCGACGCGGGCGGCGAAATCGCGGGCGGCGTCGCCGTCGCGGGTGAAGATCGCCACGCCGTTGCCATACTCATGCTCGTTCGGCAGGCTCAGCGCCTCCTCATAGGAATCCGCGCGGACGACCGACAGCACCGGGCCGAAGATCTCTTCCTTGTAGATGCGCATTTCCGGCTTCACATGGTCGAACAGGCAGCCGCCCATGTAATAGCCGTTCTCGTAACCCTGCATCTTGAAGTCGCGGCCATCGACCGCCAGGGTCGCGCCCTCCTGCACGCCCAGATCGACGTAGGATTTGACCTTGGCCAGATGCTCGCGCGTCACCAGCGGGCCGAAATCGGCGGCGCTGTCGGTGGACGGGCCGATCTTCAGCGCTTCCACGCGGGGGACCAGACGCTCCATCAGGGCGTCGGCGGTCTTGCGGCCCACGGGGACCACCACCGAAATCGCCATGCAGCGTTCGCCCGCCGCGCCAAAGCCGGCGCCAATCAGCGCGTCGGTCGCCTGGTCGAGATCGGCGTCCGGCATGATGAGCGCGTGGTTCTTCGCCCCGCCAAAGCACTGGACGCGCTTACCGGCGGCGGTGCCGCGCGTGTAGATGTATTCGGCGATCGGGGTGGAGCCGACGAAGCCGATCGCCTTGATGTCGCGGTCGTCCAGGATGGCGTCCACCGCCACCTTGTCGCCATGGACGACGTTCAGCACGCCTTCGGGCAGACCGGCTTCCAGCATCAGCTCCGCCAGACGCATCGGCACGGACGGCGTGCGCTCCGACGGCTTGAGGATGAAGGCGTTGCCGCAGGCGATGGCCGGGGCGAATTTCCACATCGGGATCATCGCCGGGAAGTTGAAGGGCGTGATGCCCGCGACGACGCCCAGCGGCTGACGCATCGAATAGATGTCGATGCCGGGACCGGCGCCGTCGGTGAACTCGCCCTTCAGCAGATGCGGGATGCCGCAAGCGAACTCGACCACCTCAAGACCACGCTGGATGTCGCCCTTGGCGTCCACGATGGTCTTGCCATGCTCCAGCGACAGCATCAGCGCCAGCGAATCATACTCGCGCTGCACGAGGTCGAGGAAGCGCATCAGCACGCGGGCGCGCTTTTGCGGGTTTTGCGCGGCCCAACCGCGTTGCGCGATCTTGGCGTTTTCGACGGCGGCGCGCATTTCCTCCACGCTGGCGAGCGGAACCTTGGCCCGCACCTCGCCGGTCATCGGCGAGAAGACGTCGGCGAAGCGGCCCGACGTGCCCGCGACCTTCTTGCCGCCGATCAGGTGATGGAGTTCGGTCGTCATTTGTGGTTTTCCTCCCGGATGATGTTGGCCTTCATGTGCGCCATCGCGCATATGGGTATCGACAGGAAACTTTGCGCATCGGTTGTGCAAGAATGCGCATGATGCGGCGCGGAAAAGCTGCTTTGTCCGATCTGGAAAAAATCCTGCTATGCTGGCGGCGACGCAAGGGCAGGATTGTCGGGGCAGAGTCATGAGCTTCACCTCCATCTATCGGCATGGATTCGCGCGGGTGGCCGCCTGCACGACGCGCTGCGCGCTCGCCGATCCGCAGGCGAACGCCGACGCGATCCTGACGGCGGCGCGCGCCTGCCACGATCAGGGGGTCGCCGTCGCCCTGTTCCCCGAATTGTCGGTGTCGGGCTACGCCATCGACGATCTGCTGATGCAGGATCCGTTGATCGACGCGGTGGTCCAGGCCATTGAGCGTCTGGTCGCCCAATCGGCGGATCTGCTGCCGCTGCTGCTGGTCGGCGCGCCGCTGCTGCATGAGGGGCGGCTGTACAACACGGCGGTCGCCATCCATCGCGGGCGGCTGCTGGGCGTCGTGCCGAAAATCCATCTGCCCAATTACCGGGAATTCTACGAACGCCGCCATTTCGCCTCGGGCGAGGGGATGGCGGGGGGAAGCGTCCGGGTCGGCGCGCTGACCGCGCCCTTCGGCCCCGACCTGCTGTTCGAGGCGGCGGACGTCCCCGGCCTGATCGTCCACGCCGAGATCTGCGAAGACGTCTGGGTCGCGATGCCGCCCAGCGGCGTGGCGGCCTTGGCCGGGGCCACGGTGCTGACCAACCTGTCGGCCAGCAACATCACCATCGGCAAGGCCGACACCCGGCGGCTGCTCAGCCAATCGCAATCGGCGCGCTGTCTGGCCGCCTATCTCTACGCCTCCGCCGGGGTGGGGGAATCGACCACGGATCTGGCCTGGGACGGGCAGGCGTCGATCTTTGAAAACGGCGATGTTCTGGCGGAAAGCGAGCGTTTTCCCGACGGCGACCAGATGGCGGTGGCCGACATCGACCTGGATCTGTTGCGGCAGGAACGGTTGCGCCAGGGCAGCTTCGACGACAACCGCCGCCTGCACGGGGCGGCGACCGGCGGATTCCGCCGGGTGGCCTTCCGGCTGGAGCCGCCGCGCGGCGACGTCGGCCTGCGCCGGGCGGTGCCGCGCTTCCCTTTCGTCCCCGCCAACGCCGAACGGCTGGAACAGGATTGCTACGAGGCCTACAACATCCAGGTGGCCGGGCTGGTCCAGCGGCTGCGCGCGGCGAAGGTCGAACGGCTGGTCATCGGCGTGTCGGGCGGGCTGGATTCCACCCACGCCCTGATCGTCGCCGCCCGCGCCATGGATCGGCTGGGGCTGCCGCGCAGCGGGATTCTCGCCTACACCATGCCGGGCTTCGGCACCAGCGACGGCACCAAGACCAACGCCATCCGGCTGATGGACGCGCTGGGCGTCACCGGGCGCGAGCTGGACATCCGCCCCGCCGCCCGCCAGATGCTGGCCGACATGGAGCACCCCTTCGCGCGCGGCGAGGCGGTCTATGACGTGACGTTCGAGAATGTGCAGGCGGGGCTGCGCACCGATTACCTGTTCCGGCTGGCCAACCACCACAACGCCATCGTGCTGGGAACCGGCGATTTGTCGGAGCTGGCCTTGGGCTGGTGCACCTACGGCGTCGGCGATCAGATGTCGCACTACAACGTCAATTCCGGGGTGCCGAAGACGCTGATTCAGCATTTGATCCGCTGGGTGATCGGCGGGCGTCAGTTCCCCGACCCGGTGTTGGAGACGCTGGACGCCATCCTGAAGACGGAAATTTCGCCCGAACTGGTGCCGGTGGAGGCCGGGCAGGCGATCCAAAGCTCCGAATCCGTGGTCGGGCCGTATGATTTGCAGGATTTCACCCTGTATTACGTGCTGCGCCACGGCTTCCGCCCATCGAAAATCGCCTTTCTCGCCCGCCACGCCTGGGGCGACGCGGCGGCGGGGGATTGGCCGACCGGCTATCCGCTGGACAAGCGGCGCGGCTATTCCCCGGCGGAGATCCGCGACTGGCTGCGCGTGTTCCTGCGCCGCTTCTTCGGCTTCAGCCAGTTCAAGCGCTCAGCCATGCCGAACGGGCCGAAGGTGTCGGCGGGCGGCTCCCTGTCGCCACGCGGCGACTGGCGCGCGCCGTCCGACGGCAACGCCCGCATCTGGCTGGAGGAGTTGGAGCGCGAGGTTCCGGCGGAGTGACGAGCCTTGGCGGATCCCTCGTCCGTCACCAGTTTCATGACCCTAAAACGATGACAAGTTTGACAGAATCGGGCGAATCGCTCGCCATGTGAGCGGTCTTCTGGCATGGTGGCCCCAACATTCCGACAGGTGGGCGGAGCGAAGGGCGGGCATGACGGCGCTGTGGGCCTCTCAACAAACGACCGTCCGGGCGGCGCGATCCCGGCGGGGACCGGCATGACCGGGCGTCGCTGGCGCGCGCTCGCCATGGCGGCGCTTCTGGCGTTCAACCCCGCCAGCTTGCCGCCGCCGTCCCTGCTGCTGGCTGCCGCTGCGGCGACCAGCGTCGCGGTCGCCGCGCCGGGTGACGCCTGGGCGCGCTCGTCCTCGTCTTCCTCCTCGCGGTCGTCGGGCGGCTATTCGCGGCCATCCAGTTCGTCGTCGTCGGTTCGCACGCCTTCGACCAGCGGCCCCTCATCCAGTGGGTCTTCCAGCGGCAGCGGCGGCTACAGCAAGCCGTCGGCCCCGCGCACGCCCTCGACCAGCGGCGGCGCGTCGAGCGGCGGCTACGCCCGCCCCGGCGCCAGCCCCAGCCTCGCCGCGCCCAGCGCGCCGCAATCGGCGGGCGACCGCGCCCTGAGCCAGCAGGGATCCGCCGACGCGCTGAACCGTTACAAGGCCCAGCAGGACGCGAAAAAGGCCCCGCCGCCATCCGCCGCCCCCGTCGCCAACAGCGGCTCGGCGAACAGTTCGGCGGGCAACAGCTCCGGCGGCTCGTGGAACTGGGGATGGGGCGGCGGATCCAACCGCACGCCCTCCACCCGTCCGGCCCCTTACCAGAACCCGTACAACGCCTATGGCTGGACGCCGCCGCCCTACAGCATGGCGGCGCCCCGGCGGTTCGGGATTTGGGACGGGCTGTTCCTGTGGTTCATGCTCGACACGCTGACCAAGCCGAGTCACGCGTCTTTCTTCCACGATCAGGCCAACGATCCCGGCTACCGCGAATGGCGGGCCGAGGCCGACCGGATGGCCAAGGACAACGCCGAACTGCGCGCCAAGCTGGCCCAGCTCGACCAAAATCTGAAGGCGCAGGAAGGAACCCCGCGCGAGGCCGGGCGGCTGCCGCCCGACGTTCCGCTCAGTCTGGCCCACGCCGACAGCGGCGGCGACAACGCGGCGAGCGCGGGCGGCGCCGACGGCAAGGCGGCGGCGACATCCGGCATGTCCAGCGTCGTCTGGTGGTCCATCCTGCTGCTGGGCGTCGCGATCCTGTTCCTGCTGTGGCGCGCCCGTCGGCGGATGGACGGCGCCAAACCCGGTCAACCCGCCGCATCCAGCGCCACCACCAACAAGGGAGGCTCCGACGTGCGCCTGTTCGGAACGCTCGGCAATTACGTGAACCAGAAGCTGTCCGGCCAGCGTTACAGCCCCTCGCTGTTCCGGCTGGGCATGGCCGTCACCATCGACCCCGCCCCCTTCCTGCTGGCGGAGGGCGTCACCAAGGTCCAGGCCCCCCACACCGGCGGCGACCGTCTGGTCTCCATCGACGGGGTTGGAACGGTGACGTCGGGCAACGCCACGGTGCACCGGCTGCGTCTGCCCGGCGGCGGCTTTTTCCAAATCCATCTCGGCCCCGACGGGCAGCCCGACGAATGCCGCTATTTCACCCCCATCGACAGCGTCGCCCCGGCGAATGAGGAGGAATGGTCCTTCTGGCTGGACGAGCGGGAGGGCATGGTCGGCTGGCCGGAGTTCCAGACCAAGGACGGAAAGCTCTATCCCCGCGTCTGGTCGCCGGGATCGGCGCGGATCGCCCCCTTCATCCTGTCGGAATCCTTGCAGACCCTGCGCGGAACCGAAACGCTGACCAGCCACGCCATGCTGTATGGCGCCCCCACCGGCGCGCCGTCCCCCGCGCCGGAGCGGGAATACATCCTGGTGGCGGTGGTGGAACGCAACGGCGCGGCCTCGGTCGAGATCGCCGCTGGTATCGACGTCAACCCCGCTTCCCTTTCCCTGTCCTGAGTCGAGTGGCGGCACCATGGAAAATCTGTTCGGTTCGATCCTCTCCGCGCTTGGCGCCGGCCTGCCGGTTCTGCTGCTGCAAATGGCCGTGACGCTGGCGCTGCTGGCCGCCGGGGTCGCCGTCTACACCCGCATCACCCCGTTTGACGAAGCCCGCTTGGTGGCCGACGGCAACCCGGCGGGCGGGCTGACGCTGGGCGGCTCGATCATCGCGCTCGCCATTCCGCTGGCGGCGACGCTGGCGACCAGCACGGTCATCCTCGACATCATCCTGTGGGGCGTGGTGGCGGTGATCCTGCAACTGGTCGCCTTCGCCGTCGCCACCCTGCTGATCCGCGACCTGCGCGGCCAGATCGAGGGCGGCAACGTCGCCTCGGCCACCGCCCTGGTCGGCATCCAGATCGGCGTCGCCCTCATCAACGCCGCCGCCATGGCCGGGTGATGTGGCGCGGGGGCGCAAAAAAATGCCCCCGAGAGGTAAGGGCAGGGGTCTGTACAGCGCGATGACCCCACACCACATGTGCCTGGACGCGCTTATGACGGCGCGCCCAATGAACCGTTCGCCAACCCGTTCGACAGGAAAAGACCTATGATCTCGTTCATCCGCAACCTTCTTGGCGTAAAGACTGACCAGGCCGTGCAGGGCGCCGTGGAGGCGCTGGTGCGTTGGGATCCCAAATCCGCGACCGAGGCGGAGTTGCGGACGATGGAGCAGCATCTGGACGATCTGGGCCGTCAGGTCGCCGAGGCCCGCGCCGTGTATGACCGCGAGCAGCGCGAAGCCGACGCGATCAAGACCCTGTCGGCCCAGCGCATGGCCGCCGCCGAGCATCTGCAACGCCAGCTTGAGGGCGAAAGCGACCCGGCCCGTCAGGCGGCGCTGGGCAAGAGCCTGGAGACCATCGTCGCCATGCTGGAAGAGATGGCCCCCGACATCGAACGCGAAACCAAGGACGCGGTGGACGCCCTGCAATTCCTGGAAATGCTGGAAAAGAGCTACGCCGACGCCGGTTCCAAGCTGAAATCGGCCCGCGCCGAGCTGGTCCGCGCCCAGCGCGACATGGGCCGCGCCGAACAGCAGCGCGACATGGCCGAGCGTCAAGCCGAAGCCGCCCGCCGCGCCGCCGGTCTGGCCAGCACCACCAGCGGCCTGACCGTCGCCCTGAAGGCGATGCAGGACAGCGCCGCCAAGGATCTGGCGTCGGCCGAGGCCGCCAACGCCAAGGCCAAGCTGCTGACCCCGACCGCCCCGGAAAAGGACGATCCCAACATCGCCGCCGCCATGGCCGCCGCGTCCGGCAAACCCGCCGCGACCAGCCTGTCGGATCGTCTGGCCGCGCTGAAGGCCAAGGGCTGAGCGTTCCACGTTTCCAACGGAACGCATTTTCCCTCCCCTTGACGCCATGGGTGTAAGGCGATACCTTACACCCATGGTTCGCACCATCCGAAACAAGCCGCTTCGGCATTTTTTTGAAACGGGCCATTCCGGCAAGCTCCCGGTTCAGGGGGCCGCCATCGCCCGCGTCAGCCGCGTTCTCCGGGCGCTCGACGCGGCGGGGAAACCAGAGGACATGAACCTTCCCGGCTTTTATTTTCACAGCCTGGAAGGGGAGCGTCGTTGGTCGGTGCGCGTGACGGCCAATTGGCGCGTCACCTTCGGCTGGGACGGCGTGGACGCCATCGACGTCGATTTGGAGGATTACCACTGATGAGCGACGCTCCCATCACGCGGGGCCTCCCCGCCATGCATCCCGGCGAGTTGCTGCGCGAGGACATCCTCCCCGCGTTGGGCCGTCCGGTGTCGGACATCGCCAAGCTGTTGAAGGTCTCCCGCCAGACCCTGCACGCCATTTTGCGCGAAGAGGCGCCGGTGACACCCGCCATGGCCCTGCGGTTGGGCAAGCTCTGCGGCAACGGCCCCGGATTGTGGGTGAACCTGCAAACCCGCCATGATCTGGAGCGTCTCGCGCGCGAGCTGAGCGACGAACTCACCGACATTCCCACCCTCAACGCCGCCTGACCAGGGCGATCCTTACGCCTTGGGGGCGGTTTTCGTCGTCCGGCGGACCGCCGCTTCGAAGGTCACGTCTTCGATCAGGCCGCTGGTCAGCGACGACAGGGCCGATTTGAAGGTCGGCCAATGATTCATCCGCGCGGTGTCGGCCACCGCCGCCTTGCGGACGGTCAGGACCAGCCGCCGCCCGCCCTGGGGCGTGTCCTCGACCCGATCCGGCGTCAGTTCGCTCAACAGCGGGGCGGGAACCTTGCCCTTCAGGGCGTGCAGCACCGCCGCCCACAGCGCGCTCACGTCGTCGGCGTCGGGCAGGGGGCCGAGGTCGGCAAGGCCCGTCTCCACCGGGCCGACGGGGGCCACCTGATCGACGGAGCCGATGCGGCGGGCGCGGCGTCCGGCGCTGTGGCGTTCGCGCTCCAGATAGGTTTCGGCGGCCTCCTCCTCGTCTTTGGCGAGGAAATCGAGCGTCACCGCCTCCACCTTGCGGCCCTTCCGCTTCATCTTGTCGTCGGGCATCGTCACCCGGAAGGGGGCCAACTGGTTCACCTCGGCGATGGCGCGGTCGATGGTGCGGGTGCGCAGGATGCCGAAATCCTTGTAGGCGCCCTCCGGCACGTTCAACAGCTTGCGCAACGTGTCGATGTCGAGTTCCAGCGAGGGGAAATCCATCTGGTAGCGCTGCATGCCGATCTCATAGAGCTTCAGCGCGTAGGTGCTGGTGACTTTGACCATCGCCGGACCCGACAGCTTGGCCCAGAGCTGGGAGGAGCGTTGGATCTCCAAAAAGGCGTCGGTGAATTGGAAATGGATGTCGGCGGCGTCGCTGTCCTCCTCCTCCTCGGGCCGGACGTAGCTGCTGAGGATGCGCAGTTCAGCGCGCGACCGCCGCCCGCGAAAGGGGCCGATGACGACGAGGCTGGAGTCGAAAATCTCCTTCAGCGCGTCGAAAATCCGCTCGTTGCCCTTGTGGTTGCCGCGCACCACCCGTTTGGGCAGCCGGTAGAGCTTGTTGGCGAAATTCTGGCTGCCGGCCAGATGGATCATGAAATTCAGCATCTTCTGCGCTGGAAGCGACAGCCGCGCGCCGTTCGCCGGGTAGCTGTAAACCGCCTCCGCCGCCTTGATGAGATGCTTGTAGCCGTCCCGCTCAAACGTCGCGCTCGCCACCCGCGCGGTCAGTCCGGCCGACGTCAGCGCCTCCTCGGGCGGCAGAACCGCCAGACTTGGAACGGGCAAACTGGGGACCGTCCGCGCCACGGCGGACGCCGGGCCGCCATCCACCGTCCCGTCGATGATCGCCCCACCGCCGACCAGATCCTGCGGGCCAAGAACGGCAAGGTCGCCCGACGGCGGAGACTCGTTCCCCACCGCGCCGCGCGCCTTCCTGCGTCCCGTCCCCGCCATGTGACATCCTCCGCCGCAATCGCCGGAGGCTAGATCAATCCTTACACCAAAAACAAGTAAGGAAAGGGTTGGCCGCGCAAATCCTCCGCACCCTTACCGCTTGGGGGAAACACCCTTACGCCCTGGGGCGTGGGGGAACCGCCCCCAAGCCGTAAGGTCCATTCCCCCAAGGGGTAAGGAAGAATCGCCCCGACTCGTGGATTCCCTTGGGCTTTTCGCGCCATGAATCCTTTTAGAACTGGAACAGATTCCTGGCGGTGAAAGCGCATGGCGCAAACAGCGCCGCAAAACGAGCCAAGGGCGGCTGGAAAAGCGCCCGATTGCCCGCTCAGACCGCGAATCGGGCGATTCCTCCCTTACTCCTTGGGGGAAATCACGCAGCGGAACCCGTTGGAAAACCAATCCCATCCCGATCCTCCCTCAATCCTTACTGCCTGGGGGCGCAAAACGCCACGATTTGGCCCCCAAGGGGTAAGGATTGAGTCCGTCGCAAATTCCCGAGTCGCCAACACCCCGCCATCAAGCCCTTCAAGACATGGAAAGCCCCCGAGCGGTAAGGAATGAAACGGATTCATCCTTACCCCTTGGGGACGATTCAAACCCACATCAACCACACACCGCCGACATCCCCCAAGGAGTAAGGATCCGGCCCCATCCCCTCAATGAAACGCCAGCAAAAACACCCCTTGGCTGAGATAAACGCTGGCCGTTCCCATCACCAGATAGCGACTCCAACGGCGAAACTGAACGTCGCTGATCCGGTCCAGAACCCGACGCGACAGGTTCGTTCCAAGCAACGCCATCGCGATGGACAGCACGATCACCACGCTTTCCACCGTTTCACCGGGCGATCCCGCCACCATCGGGGCGAAGTAAGCGACCTTGATCGCGTGGCCAAACACCTGGGTCGTCGCCTTGGTCGCCACCACGCTTTGCCGAGTCATGGCGGAGCGGACGAAAAAAACATCCAGCAACGGGCCGGAAATCCCAGCCACCAACTGAACCCCCATGCAGGAAAAACCCGCCAACCAGCCATGCGCGGGCTTTTGCGCGTCCAGCGCCCAACGTTGCGGCACCGCCAAAGCCAGAAAGGGCGTCAAACCCAGGATCAACAACGACACCCCCCGGTCTGGAATCGCGCCAAACAGGGCGAACACCCCGCCCGCAACCGCCGCTCCACCGGAAAAACGCCCGACAATCCGCCACTCCACATGCTTGCGCCACAGCCACGCCCGCCAACCGTTCGAGGTGAATTGCGTGATTCCGTGCAGCAACATGGCCGACGGCACCGGCAGCAGGATGAGCAACAGGCCCATCAGCACCATGCCGCCCGCCATGCCGAACAGGCCCGACAAAAACGAGGTCACAAGCACGGTGAGGCCAAGCCCCATCATCAGTGGAAGCGTCAGCATGGCAACCCCTCAAACCACGTAAGGATGGATCAGAATCAGCGTTTCCGTCCCTGTCATCGCACGGGATGGGCTTGCCGAACAAACGGCATTGTTCGATGCTCAGCCTTAGGAAAAATTGGGGTCAAGTAAGGATAGCCGATGCGGAAACTGCCCTCGCTGAACGGCCTGCGCGCGTTCGAGGCCGCCGCCCGCCATGGCAGCTTCACCGGCGCCGCCAGCGAACTGCACGTCTCGCAGGCCGCCATCAGCCGGATGGTCAAGCTGTTGGAGGAGCGGATGGGCTTTCCGTTGTTCGAGCGGCGGGCCAACGCCTTGACCCTGACCGAACGCGGGCGGGCGCTGCACCCGACGCTGACCGAGGCCTTCGACAACGTCGCCCGCAAGATCGATCAGGTTTCAGCAATGCGCTCCGGGCCGGTGCTGACCGTCGGGTTGGGGGCGAGCTTCGCCGTTCGCTGGCTGATTCCCCGCCTGTCGCGCTTCCACATGGCCCACCCGGACATCGAGGTGCGGATCGCCACCGGCGGCGGCGGCGCGCCGATGAGCGAGGAGTGGACCTGCGCGGTTTTGTTGGGCGACGGCCATTGGCCGGGCCATGAGGCCGAGCATTTGTTTTCGTCCACCATGCAGCCGGTTTGCGCGCCGCCGCTGGCGCACAGCCTGCGCGCCCCGGCGGATCTACGCCGCGCCACCCTGCTGCATGTCAGCCATTGGCCCGATGATTGGCCCTTTTGGTTGAACGCCGCCGGGGTCGGGCCGCCCGACAGCAACGGCCTGTCCTTTGGCAGCTACGCCATGACCTTGCAGGCGGCCATCGACGGGGTGGGGGTGGCCTTGGCCCCGCAGCCCTACATCATGGACGACATCGCGGCGGGGCGGCTGGCCGTTCCCTTTCCGCTGGCGGTGCCGATGCAACACGCGTGGTATCTGGTCTATCGCGGCTCCCGCCGCGAGGCGGCGGGCTTCGCCGCCTTCCGCGACTGGCTGTTCGCGCTCGCGGCGGGGGAGGCGGCGGGGGAGCGCGTCACCCCGGCAAATGGCCCAGCGGCAGCGCCGTGCGGTAGCGCACCTGTTTGAGCGCGAAGCTGGAGCGGATGCCGGCCACGCCGGGAATCCGCGTCAGATGCTCTTTCAAAAAACGCTCGTAGCTCGCCAGATCCGGGACGACGACGCGCAGCAGATAATCGGCGTCGCCCGACATCAGATAGCATTCCAGCACTTCGGGCCGCTCCATCACGGCGGCCTCGAAGGCGTCGATGCGCTCCTCGATCTGCCGATCCAGACCAACACTGACAAAGATGTTGACCGGCAGATCGACGGACGCCGGATCGACCAGCGCCACATAGCGGCTGATGACGCCCGCCTCCTCCAACGCCTTGACCCGGCGCAGGCAGGGGGACGGCGACAGGCCGACCTGATCGGCCAGCTCGTTGTTGGGTTGGCGACCATTCTCCTGCAACAGGGCCAGGATCTTGCGGTCGATGCGGTCGAGTTTGAGGTTTGGCATCCGCTGCTGTTTTTCCGGTTGAAACGACCGCCAATGCTAAAACAGCGCCGTCGCGCGCGCCACTTCGCAAACATCTGCCGGACCACAAATGATAGGATTCACCAATCATAAGCCGCCTTTTGTGGAGCGCAAAACCATGGCCGCGACGATTGAGACCCTGATTCCCGCCACCGACCTCGCCTGTCTGCGGGAGCTGGAGCGCAAGGTTCTCTGGCTCGCCTCCTGGACCATCCACAACGCCAACCACATCCGCCCGAACCAGGACGGGTTGAAGATCGGCGGGCATCAGGCGTCTTCCGCTTCGCTGGCGGCGATCATGACGGCGCTCTATTTCTCGGCGCTGCGGCCCGAGGACCGGGTGGCGGTCAAGCCGCACGCCAGCCCGAATTTCCACGCCATCCAATATCTGCTGGGCAACCAGACCCGCGCGAAGCTGGAAAATTTCCGGGGCTACAAGGGCGCGCAATCCTACCCGTCGCGCACCAAGGATGTGGACGACGTCGATTTCTCCACCGGCTCGGTCGGGCTGGGGGTGGCGCAGACGCTGTTCGCCTCGCTGACCCAGGATTATTTGAAGGCCAAGACTCTCGCCCCGGATCTGCCCGAAGGGCGCATGGTGTCGCTGGTCGGCGACGCCGAAATGGACGAGGGCAACATTTTCGAGGCGTTGCTCGAAGGCTGGAAACACGGCCTGCGCAACACCTGGTGGATCGTCGATTACAACCGCCAGAGCCTGGACGCGGTGATCCGCGAAGGGCTGTGGGAGCGGTTGGAGAACATCTTCCGCGCCTTTGGCTGGGATGTGGTGATCCTGAAATACGGTTCGCTGATGCAGGCGGCCTTTCAGGAGCCGGGCGGCGAGCGGCTGCGCGATTGGATCGACACCTGCCCGAACCAGCTCTATTCGGCGCTGACCTATCAGGGCGGCGCCGCGTGGCGGCGGCGCCTGATGGATGATCTGGGCGACCAGGGGCCGGTGACGGCCTTGATCGAGCGGCGCGACGACGCGGAGTTGGCCCGGCTGATGGGCAATCTGGGCGGCCATGATCTGCCCTCCCTGCTCGACGCCTTCCACGCGGCCCGCACGCACGACCGCCCGGTCTGCTTCATCGCCTACACCATCAAGGGGGCGGGGTTGCCGCTGGCCGGTCACAAGGACAATCATTCCGGCCTGTTGACGCCCGCCCAGATGGACGGTTTCCGCGCCGCCTGCAACATCCGCCCTGGCCAGGAGTGGGAGCCGTTCGAGGGGCTGGATCTGCCGGGGGCGACGCTCGAATCCTTTCTGGCGCGCGTGCCCTTCGCCCAGAAGGGGCGGCGGCGTCACAGCGCGGCGGCGGTTCCGGTTCCGGCGACCCTGCCGGTTCCCAGCCAGAAAAACCTGTCCACCCAAGCGGCCTTCGGCCTGATTCTGAACGAGGTTGGGCGCGAGCGGTCGGAACTGGCCAACCGGATCGTGACGACGGCCCCCGACGTCACCGTCTCCACCAACCTCGGCGCCTGGGTCAACCGGCGCGGCCTGTTCGCCAAGCGCGAGATGGCCGATGTGTTCAAGAAGGAACGGATCCCCTCGACCTACAATTGGGAGTTCTCGCCCAAGGGCCAGCACATGGAGCTGGGCATCGCCGAGTCCAACCTGTTCATCATGCTGTCGGCGCTGGGCCTGTCGCATTCGTTGTTCGGCGAGCGGCTGTTGCCCATCGGCACGGTTTACGACCCCTTCATCATGCGCGGGGCCGATCAGTTGAACTACGCCTGTTACCAGGACGCGCGGTTCCTGCTGGTGGCGACGCCGTCGGGGGTGACGTTGGCGCCGGAAGGCGGCGCGCACCAATCCATCGCCACCCCGCTGGTGGGGATGGCGCAGGATGGCTTGGCCTATTTTGAACCGGCCTTCGCCGACGAACTGGCGGTGGTGATGCGCTGGGCCTTCGATTACATGCAGCGCGACGGCGGCAAGGACGGTGCGGAGCCGGACGAACGCAACTGGCTGCGCGACGAAACCGGCGGAGCGGTCTATCTGCGCCTGTCCTCGCGCGCGCTGGAGCAGCCGACGCGGACCATGGGCGAGGGGCTGGCGCGCGACGTCGTCGATGGCGGCTATTGGTTGCGCCGTCCGGGGCCGAACGCCCAGGTCGTCATCGCCTACACCGGGGCCATCGCGCCCGAAGCCATCGAGGCGGTCGGGCTGCTGGGTGAGGATCGGCGGGACATTGGCTTGCTGGCCGTCACCTCCGCCGACCGTCTGCACGCGGGGTGGAGCGCGGCGCAGCGGGCGCGGGAGCGGGGCTTGAGCCACGCCCGTTCGCACATCGAACGTCTGCTCGACGGGCTGCCGCCCCATTGCGCCCTGGTGACGGTGGCCGACGCCCACCCGGCGACGCTGGGCTGGCTCGGTTCGGTCGCCGGGCACCGCACGCGGGCGCTGGGGGTGGAGCATTTCGGCCAGACCGGCACGCTGGCCGATCTGTACCGCCATTTCGGCATCGACGCCCAGGCCATCGCCCGATCGGCGGAAGCGCTGTCGCCGGGCCGCCCGGTGCGGCATCTGCGCGCTGTGGCTTTGTGATGAATTTATTGCAAGAACCGGGCGGGGCAAGCTTCCGCTTCACCCCGCCGGTCAAAAATGCGAGCATGCCCGGTGTTCCGTCGCCTGAGATGCTTGATGAACCAACCGTTGCACGCCCTTGTTGTTGACGACCAGCCGGTGAATCGCCTGCTGGCCAGCCGCATGCTGGACAAGCTGGGCTGGACCGTCGCCCAGGTGGACAGCGGCCCGGCGGCCTTGGACTGGCTGGCGGCCAACCCGGCGGCCCTCATCATGCTGGACATCAGCATGCCGGTCATGTCGGGCAAGGAGGTCTGCCAGCGGGTCCGCGCCGAAGGGCTGGGCGGGCCGGGCATCCGCATCGTCGCCTACACCGCCCATGGCCAGCCGGAGGAGCGGGCGGAGTTCCTGTCCATCGGTTTCGACGCCGTGCTGGTCAAGCCGATCAGCCGCGACAGCGTGGTGAAGGTTCTGACCGCGCTTGCGCTGCCCGCGTCGGCCGCTGGGATGGGGGTGGCGTGAGCGGTGCGGCGCTGGATCGCGGCCTGTTTCGCGTCTTTGACGGTCTCGACACCCCGATTTGGGTGTTCGACCTCGACCGACCGGGCATTTGGGACGCCAACCGGGCGGCCATGCGCCTGTGGGCGGCGACCGACCGGGCGGAGCTGATCGCCCGCGATTTCTCGGCGATGTCGGCCTCGACGGTCACGCGGCTGAACGGCTACGCCGTCGCCTTCCGGGAAGGCCGGACGGTTGAGGAAAATTGGACCTTTTACCCGAAAGACGGGCCGGTTTCGGTGCGCTGCGTCCTCAAGGGCGTCACCATCGACGGCGGGCGTCTGGCGATGCAGGTGGAAGCCCAGCGGATGCCGAGCGACGCCATCGACCACCAGTCGCTCCGCATGGTCGAGGCGCTGCGCCACACCAGCCTTCTGGTGTCGGTCTATGGCATGGACGGGGCGGCGATCCTGCGCAACCCGGCGGCGGTGCGCGCCTATGGCGATCCCCAGCGCCCGACCGGCGGACCGGAGCGGGGATCGGAGCGGACGACGGCGGTGGGGGCCGACGACGCCGAGGCGGTCATCGCGGCGGTGGCCTCGGGCGACGCGCCGGGCTTCACCGGCGAGGCTCTGGCCCACACCGTCGCCGGGCCGCGCCGCCACGCCATCGACATCCGCCGCACCCATGACCCGGTGACGGGCGCGCCGATCCTGCTGGTGTCAGAACGCGACATCACCGACCGCTGGGAGGCGGAGCAGGACCTCGCCCGGCTCTATGAGGAGCAGCGGCAGATTCTGGAATCGGTGCCGGAGGGCATTTGCCGTCTGGACCGGCACGGCGCGGTGACGGTGATGAACCGCGCCGCCGCCGCGCTGTTGGACGTCACCATCGACGCGGCTTTGGGCCAACCCTTTCTGGCCCTGGCCGGGATGACGGCGGATCCGGCGGCGGCCGGCCTGCTGCCCGGCCCGGTCAGCGGCGTCTTTCATTTCCGCACGCGCACAGGGCGGGAGATTCCGGTCCAATGCGTCACCGCGCCTTTGACCGAAGGGGGCAGCGGCACGGTTCTGTGCTTCCACGATCTGTCGGAACGGCTGGCCAACGAACAGGCGCTGCGTCAGGCCAAGGAGCGGGCCGAGGCGGGCGAGCGGGCGAAGATGGAATTTCTGGCGACGATGAGCCACGAAATCCGCACCCCGATGAACGGCGTTCTCGGTATGGCCAGCCTGCTGCTCGACACCGGCCTGAACGACGAACAGCTTTACTTCACCCGCACCATCCGCGAATCCGCCGAAGCGCTGCTGACCATCATCAACGACATCCTGGATTTCTCCAAACTGGAGGCCGGGCGGCTCGATCTGGAGGAAACGGAGTTCGACGTCGCCGCCCTGGTGGACAGCGTGATCGACATCCTCAACCCGCGCGCCGAGGCCAAGGGGCTGGCCTTCAGCGCTCAGATCACGCCCGGCGTGCCGGTGCTGGCGCGCGGCGATCCGGGGCGGTTGCGGCAAATTCTGGTCAATCTGGTCGGCAACGCCGTCAAATTCACCGCCAAGGGCCGCATTTCCCTGACCGTGGAGCGGGCGCCGGATCCGGGCGGCTTGGGGCCAACCGGCGCGGCGCGGCTGCGTTTTTCCGTCAGCGACACCGGCATCGGCATCGCGCCGCAGGCCCAAGCCCGGCTGTTCTCCATGTTCACGCAGGTGGACGCCTCCATGGCCCGGCGCTACGGCGGCAGCGGCTTGGGGCTGGCGATCTGCAAGCGGCTGATCGCCATCATGGGCGGCGACATCGGCGTGACCAGCGCGGTGGGCGAGGGCAGCGTCTTTTGGGTCGAAGCCCCCTTCGCCGTCGCCGCCGACGGCGCGCGGCCAGGGCTGGCGGCGCTGAACGGCGCCCGCGTTCTGGTCGTCGACGATCTGGGCGTGACGGGCGAGAGCGTGCGGCGCCAGCTTGCCCCCTGGGGGGTGGAGACGGTGGACTGCCCGGCGGCGGGCGACGCGCTCGACCGACTGCGCGCGGCCAAGGCGGCGGGGCGCCCCTTCCGCGCGGCGATCCTCGACCAATCGCGGGCCGAGGGGGGCGGCGAGGGGAGCGGGGCGGCGACGGCCCGCGCCATCCGCGCCCGTTTCGCGGCGGCGGAACTGCCCATTTTGCTGATTTCCCCGGTCGGCTTCGCCTTGCAGCGCGGGGCGGCGACCGCCGCCGGGGTGGATTCGGTGCTGGCCAAGCCGGTGCGGCAAAGCCTGCTGCTCGACCATCTGGCCCGCCTGTTGGGGGGCGGGGGCGGTCCGACGCCCGCCCGCCCGCCGGTCAAGCCGCCGCCGCCCGCCGCCCGCAAGATGCGGTTGCTGCTGGCGGAGGACAACCCGGTCAACCAGCAGGTCGCCGTTCTTTTGCTGCGCAAGCAGGGCCACAGCGTCGATGTCGCGGGCGACGGGCGCGAGGCGGTCGACGCGGTGCGCGACACGCCGATTCCCTATGATCTGGTGCTGATGGACGTGCAAATGCCGGAGATGGACGGGTTGGAGGCCACCGCGGCCATCCGCGCCCTGCCCGGCGACCGCCGCCGCGTCATCATCATCGCCATGACCGCCAACGCCATGCAGGGCGATTCCGACATCTGCCTGAAAGCGGGCATGAACGACTACATCGCCAAGCCGGTGACGCCGGACAAGCTGGCGAGCGTTCTGGCGAGTTGGAGCCAACGCGCGGCGCCCGCCCTTCCCCTCGCCCCGGAACCGCCGACGGCGAACCCGGCGGACGAGGCCCTTCCCCTGTTCGACGAGGAGGCGCGGGCGGAGCTGCGCGACGCGCTGGACGAAGACGGGTTGCGGGAGCTGGAGCGGGTGTTTCTGGACCACGCGCCCGGCCAGATGCGCGCCATCGCCGACACCCGCGATCCGGCGCAACTCGCCACCCTGGCGCACAGCGTGAAGGGCGGTTCGGCCAATCTGGGCCTGACGGCGGTGCGGGCCGCCGCCCTGGCGCTGGAACAGGCGGCGCGCGCGCAGGCCCCGGCGGCGGAACTGGATCGCCGGGTCGCCGATCTGGCCGACCGCTTCGCCCAGACCGTCGCGGCGCTTGAGAAAAATTCTGTGTAAAATTTTTCTTACACATAATTATTTTGTTAAATAAGATCAAGTGAGGTTCGGCCCCACGCTGCGTTGCAACATGTTCGCAGAAGCCTCGGCGGGGGGCGCTGTGATAAGCAGGCGGGCGGGGGTGGAACGGAACCGGCGGGCGTCCGTTCATCCAGGGTTCAGGCTTGGGCGGGCAGGGTCCGCCGGGCAATCACGGAAGCGGCGTCATGTCGAACGAAAAGGAATCGGTCGCTCTCACCTCGATGGTGGCGAGCGCCGCGATGACGATTGGCAAGTTGATCGTCGGCTTCTCCACCGGCAGCCTCGGCATCCTGTCGGAGGGCGTGCACAGCCTGCTGGATTTCGTCGCCACGGCGTTGACCTACGCCGCCGTGCGGGTCAGCGACACGCCGCCGGACGACGGCCACCCCTATGGCCACGGCAAGGTGGAAGGCGTCGCGGCGCTCGCCGAAACCGCGCTTCTGTTCCTGACCAGCGCTTGGATCCTGTTTGAAGCCGTCCAACGGCTGCTGGCCGATCATGTCGAGGTCGAAGCGACCTGGTGGGCGGTCGGCGTCATCGTCGCGTCCATCGTCATTGATTTCTTCCGGGCGCGGGAATTGTCGCGGGTCGCCAAGGAAACCAAGAGCCAAGCGTTGGAGGCCGACGCGCTGCATTTCTCCTCCGACATCCTCAGCTCTTCGGTGGTGCTGGTCGGGTTGGGTCTGGTCTGGCTTGGCTACCCCAAGGGCGATCCGCTGGCCGCCATCGGCGTCGCCCTGTTCGTCTGTCTGGCGGGCTACCGTCTGGGGCGGCGGACCATCGACACATTGATCGACGCCGCCCCGGTCGGCGTGGCCGACCGCGTGTCCGCGCTGGTCGCCGCCGTTCCCGGCGTGGCGGCGGTGCGCGGCGTGCGGGTGCGTCCGGGCGGCAGCACGTTGTTCGTCGATCTCGACATCGCCGTCAGCCGCCTGTTGCCGCCGGGCCGCGTCGCGACGGTGGTCGAGGACGTCTCCAACGCCATCCGCGCCGAAATGTCGGAGGCCGAGGTTCGGGTCGGCACGCAATCCCTGGCGCTGGACGACGAAACCATCCTGGAGCGGGTCGGGGCGGTCGCCGGGCATCTTGGGCAGGCGGTCCATCACGTCACCGTCCAGCGGGTGGGGGAGGCGCTGTCCGTCGCCTACGACCTGGAGGTGGACGGCGATTGGCCGCTGAACCGCGCGCATGGCGTGGCGACCGCGCTGGAGGGCGCCATCCGTTCGGAGTTGGGCGACAGCGTGGAGGTTGAAACCCACATCGAACCGCGCTCCGGCCACCCCGTGCGCAGCCAGGAGGTGGATTCGGCCACCGTCGCGTCGATCCAGGCGGCTCTGTCCAGCGCCATCGCCGGGCATGACGGGTTGCTCGACATCCATTCCCTGCGCGTGCGCGAGGCGGACGGGCGGCTCTACGTCGTCTTCCACTGCCACGCCGACCCGCAAATGCCGGTGTTCCAGGCCCATGAGGCGATTGACCGGGTGGAGCGGCGGGTGCGCGGCGCCTGGCCGTCGATCCTGCGCATCGTCGGCCACATCGAACCCGCCCACGGCGACAAAACCACCGCCGTGTGAGCGGGGCGGCCCAGGGCAAGTGAATTTCCCTCTCCCCATGGGAGAGGGCATGCACACATCTTTGGTTTAGGCAACTCATTGGAAGAAAAAGAACTTTCCTCCGTCATTCCCGCGAAGGCGGGAATCCAGACTGATCCATAAGGTTCGTCTGGCAAACTCTGGATCCCCGCCTTCGCGGGGATGACGGAAAAGTTATTTGATTTCAATTGATTATGGTAAAAAAAGATGTGTGCATGCCGTAGCTCCCGGAACGGGAGAGGGCGAAGGTCGCCAAATGTGCGATTGCTTCGGGGATGGCCCGCCGCCCTCACCCGCCGCCCTCACCCGCCGCCCTTATTCCCCGTCGCGCGCCATCGGCAGGCGCAGGCGGGCGCGCAGGCCGCCCAGCGGGGAATCCTCCAACGTCAGGTCGCCGCCATAGAGCCGGGCCAGATCATGGACCACGGTCAGGCCAAGCCCGGTTCCCGGCACGCTTTCGTCCAGCCGCACGCCGGGCATCAGAACGGCCTCGCGCCGGTCGGCGGGCAGGCCCGGCCCGTCATCGTCCACCGTGATGGTCAGCCAGCCGGGCGCGTCGTCCAGGCGCGAGGCGATGGCCACCCGGCGGCGCGCCCAGGCGCAGGCGTTGTCCACCAGATTGCCCAGCATCTCGTCGAGATCCTCGCGCTCTCCGGCAAAGGAATGATCCGCCGCGCTGTCGGCGACGATGTCCAACGCGCGGTCGGCGTGCAGCTTGCGCATCACCCGCGCCAGCGCCGCCACGCGGTCGGCCACCGGGGCGCTGAGGCCGGGAATCCCACGCGAGGCCGCCGCGCGGGCGCGGGCCATGTGGTGGTCGATGTGGCGGCGCATCACCTCGACCCGCTCCACCATGGCGGCGCCGATCCGGCCCGGCCCATCTTGGCCTGGCCCATCTTGGCCGTTCTGGGAATCGAGCAAGCGCGCCTCGTTCGCCAGCATGGCGAGGTTGGTTTTCAGCGCGTGGGCCAGATTGCCGGCCTGAAGCCGCCCGCGCCCGACGCTGTCCTCGGCGTGGGCCAGCAGGGCGTTGAGGTCGTCGACCAGCGGCATGATTTCGCTGGGCATAGCCTCGGTGAAGCGCTTTTGCCGCCCGGCGCGCACGGCGTTCAAACCGCTGCGCAGGCGCGACAGCGGGCGCAGGCCGATCTGCACCTGGATCACCGCCGCCGCGATCAGCGCCAGGGCCAACACCCCCAGCGACAGCGTCAGGGTGCGGTTGAAGGAATCCATCACCCGGCCCATCTCGGCCCGGTCGGCGGCGATGGCGATGCGGAACGGGGCGTCGGGCCGTTCGGGCAGCGCGACCGAGCGCTCCATCACGCTCAACGTCTGGCCCGCCGGGCCGCTGACGATGTGGCGGTGGAGGGCGCTTGGCTCCACGGCGTCGGCGGGCAGGGCCAGCACGCTGTCCCACAAGGACCGGGAACTAAGGATGGTCTCGCCCGGCCCGCCGATCTGCCAATACAGCCCCGACAGCGGGCGGCGGAAACGCGGGTCGCTCAAGGGCTGCCGCAAGGCGGGCTGGCCCTGGTCGTTCAGCTCCAGCGAGGCCGCCAACTGCTCCAGATGATTGCGCATCTCGTCCTGAAAACGCTGGTGGATGCGGTCCTGGAACAGGCCGGACAGGACGAATCCGGCGATGGTCAGGGCCAGCGTGATCCAGACGGCGGCCCCGGCCAGCAGGCGGAAGCGCAGGGAATCCGGCCACCAGCGGACGCGGCGCAAACGCCCGATCATGCCTCATCCAACCGATAGCCGAGGCCGCGCACGGTTTTGATGAGGTCGGCCCCGATCTTGCGGCGCAGACGTCCGACGAACACCTCCACCGTGTTGGAATCGCGGTCGAAATCCTGGGCGTAGACATGCTCGATCAATTCGCTGCGCGACACCACCTGCCCCTTGCGGTGCATCAGATAGGACAGCACGCGGTATTCAAAGGCGGTCAACTCCACCGGCTCGCCCGCGACCGTCACCCGCCCGCTGCGGGTGTCGAGCACGACCGGGCCGCAAGCGATGTCGGCGGCGGCGTGGCCCTTGGCCCGGCGGATCAGGGCGCGGATGCGGGCCAGCAACTCTTCCATGCTGAAGGGCTTGGCGAGGTAATCATCGGCCCCGGCGTCGATGCCCTGGACCTTTTCGTGCCAGGAGCCGCGCGCCGTCAAGATCAGCACCGGGACCGTCACCCCGCCGCGCCGCCAGCTCCGCAACACCGACAGCCCGTCGATCTTCGGCAGACCAAGGTCGAGGATGACGGCGTCGTAGGGTTCGGTTTCGCCGAGAAACTGCCCCTCCTCGCCATCCCCGGCGCAATCGACCGCGTAGCCGTCGGCCTCCAACCGCTGGGTCAGTTGACGGGCCAGATCCGCCGTGTCTTCGACGATCAGCACGCGCATGGCTCACCTCTGTTCTTCGTTGTGGCGTTTGCGCCCCTTCACATGGACCAGCGCGCCGGTGGCGGCGTCATACTCCAGCTTCAGGATGCGGCCATCCGCCGCCATCAGCTTCAACTCGTAGCGCAAGCCCGCCCGCTCATCCTCCAGCTCGACGTCGAGAACCTCGCCGCCGAAATCGGCCTTGGCCTTGGCGACGATCTGCTCCAACGGCAGGATCCGGCCCGCCCGCAGCGCCTCGCGCGCGCGGCTGTGGTCGTCCGTTTCAGCGGACGCGGGGGAGGGGGCCGCCGCCGCCGCGATAAGAAGAATGACGGCGATCTGGGCAGGGCGGGGGGACGGCATGGACACCTCAGGCTCGCTCGCGAGTTTCGCTCGCCGGTCCAGGAAAGGGAAGTCAGCCTAACGCCGCAACCCTGAACCTGCGGTGAACAACGGGTGATTGGCGGATGATTGGCGGATGATCGGTGGAAACGGCATGAACCGAGAATGAACGGCCCGTTCAGGATCGCCTCAGCCCCAACGGCGCACTGTGCGGTTCATCGGACGGAGCGCCGTCCGTTTCCCACGCTGGAGCGTTGTCATGTTGAAGACCTCTTTGATCGCCGCCGCCACACTGTTGACCCTCGCCGCCGTCGCCCCGGTTCAGGCGGGCGAGCGTCACCGCGACCAGGACCGCAACGCCGCCTTTCAGCCCAGCGCCCCCCAGCCGATCGCCGAGGTGGTGAAGGCGGGCGGCGGCACGGTCAGCGGCGCGGTTCAATCGGTGGCCGCGACCTGGTTCACCGTGACCGATGGGCGCGACGCCATCACGGTCGCCAATCGCGGCTTTCTGCCCGACGGCATCGAGACCGGGGCGCCGATCACCGTGGTCGGCGGCGTTCACCAGGGCGCGATCCACGCCGCCCAGATCATCCGCGACGACGGAACCAGCTTTGGCCGGGACGCTCTGCGGGGCCGGGGCGAGCGCAAGCATGACGATGATTGACCGCGACGCCTCTCTTGCCCCCCGGAGCCTGCGCCATGTTGAAAAAAATGATGCTTCACACGCTGCTCGCCGCGCTGCTGCTGGGCGCGGCGGCGGCGGCCTATCAGGCGGCGGCCTATCCGGGGGGCCTGTCCGGCCTGTGGAGCGCCGCCCGCGACCAGCACGACGATTGACATCCCCCCAGTTCTTTCACGGAGCCGCGCCATGGCCGCCCGCAAACCAACCCCCATCGAAATGACCGCGCTGTTGACGTTCCACGCGCTTCTGTCCGGGGCGTTCCTCGTCGCCTATCTGTCGGGCGACGAGGACAGCTACGGCATCCACGTCTTTTCCGGCTATGCGGCGTTGATCGCCCTGGCGTTGCGGGCGGTGGCCGGGCTGTTGGCCCCCGACGGCAGCCCCCTGCGCTTTCCCCGACCGGCGCTCGCCCCGCTGCTTGGATGGGTGGCGCGGTTGGCGCGCGGCGAGGCGCAGGCCCGGCGCGAGCGCAGCCCGTTGATCGCCTGGATGGCGGCGGCCTTGTTGATCGCCGTCGGCGGGGCGGCGGCCAGCGGAGCGGCGGCGGATTTCATCCCCTCGGTTGAGCATCTGCACGAGGCGCTGGGCGACGTCGCGCTGGGCGTCGTCGTGGCGCATGTCGCGCTGGTCTTCGCCCTGCATGGGTTAAAGCGCCTGGATGGTCCGCCGGTGAAGGCGTTGCCGCGCCCGTCCGTTCCCGCGCTGTGCGTCCTCGTGGCCGGGTTGGCGGTCGCGGGGGCCATGTTGGGGGGCGGTTCGGCTCTGGCGGCGGCCAACGACACGGCTCGCGCCGCGCTGTTGACCGGCTACGCCGCCCAGGCCAAGGCGCAACATCCGGGCTTCACCGGCTTTTCGGCGGAGCGGGGGCGGGCGCTTTATCTTGGCCCGCACAGCGGCGGCAGCGTGGACACCCCGGCCTGCGCCGCCTGCCACACCGCCACGCCGACCACCGCCGGGCGTCACAACAAAACCGGGCGGAGCATCGAGCCGATGGCGACCTCGGCCAACCCGTCGCGCTTCACCGACCCGGCCCAGGTCGAAAAGCGGTTTGAGCGCGATTGCCCCAACGTGCTGGGCCGCGCCTGCACCGCCCTGGAAAAGGGCGATTTCATCACCTTCCTGAACAGCCCGTGACCGGAGGCCCCATCATGCGCTCATCCCTTCCGCGCGCCGCCCTGTTCCTGCTGTTGGCGGGCGTCGTCGTCAACGTCAACCCGGCCAACGCCAGCGAATTCGAGCGGGTGGCCCCGGTCACGCACGCGCCGACGCAAAAGGAATGCGGCGAATGCCACATGGCCTTTCAACCGGGCCTGTTGCCCGCCGCGTCGTGGAATCGGCTGATGGACGGCCTGTCCGACCATTTCGGCGAGAAGGCCAGTCTGCCCGCCGACAGCGCCGCCGCCATCCGCGCCTATCTGACCCAGAACGCGGGCGGCGGCGACGGGCGGTTGATCCGCGTCACCGAGCAGGATTGGTGGCGGCGCAAGCATCGGCTTGATCCGGCGGTTTGGCAGCGCAAGACCGTCGGCGCCAAAAGCAATTGCGAAGCCTGCCACCGCGAGGCGGGCAAAGGATTGTACGAAGACGAATGAAATATTCAAACCTAAGAAAGAAATTTAAAAACTCAAATCAACAACAGCAAACAACAAATAATCATTTTCTTCCTCCTTTCCGCTTGCCATAGTGGTGACGGCTTTTTCAGCAGCCACCAGGATGGACCGTCAGGACGCACAAGAACGCGCCGACCTTGAGGGCCGGAAACAACCAGAAGAAAAAGAGGGCACCATGTTTTTTTCACGCAAAAAGGCGTCGGATCAAAGCAGCGACGCCGAGTTGCTGGCGCTGCTCGACAAACACGCGGGCATCGGTCTGTGGGACGCCAAGCTGCACAACGGCGATCCCATGCACGCGAGCAGCCAATGGCGCTGGTCGGCGGAATTCCGGCGTTTGATGGGCTTTGGCGATGTTGGGGAGTTTCCCAATCTGGTGACGTCCTGGTCCGACCGGCTGCATCCCGATGACGCGGCGGCGACCTTTGCGGCCTTTGGCGCGTGTCTGGCGGATCGCACGGGCCGCACCGGCTATGACGTGGATTACCGCCTGAAGATGAAGAATGGCAGTTACCGCTGGTTCCGGGCCATCGGCGGCGTGGCGCGCGACGGGTCGGGGATGGCGGTGCGGGCCTGCGGGTCGCTGATCGACATCAACGCCGAAAAGGTCAGCGGCAGCGAAAAAGCCGAACAGATGAAGGCGTTGGCCGCGCGGTTCGAGACCAGCGTCATGAATGTGGTGCAGACGGTCTCCACCTCCGCCGGCGACATGCAATCGACCGCGCAGAGCATGTCAAACTCGGCCAAGCAGGCGGCCAACCAGACCGTGGCCATTTCCAACGCCGCCAATCAGGCGACCAGCAACGTGCAGACGGTGGCGGCGGCGACCGAGGAGCTGTCCGCCTCGATTTCCGAAATCAGCCGTCAGGTGACGGAGGCCGCCCGCGTGTCGGCCACCGCGTCGGAGGAAACCGCCCGCACCAACACCATGGTCATTGGCTTGGCCGCCGCCGCCAACAAAATCAGCGAGGTCATCAAGCTCATCAACGACATCGCCAGCCAAACCAACCTGTTGGCCTTGAACGCCACCATCGAGGCGGCGCGGGCGGGGGAGGCGGGCAAGGGATTCGCCGTGGTGGCGAGCGAGGTGAAGGGGCTGGCCAACCAGACCGCCAAGGCGACGGAGGAAATCAGCGCGCAGATCACCGCCGTGCAGGATGAAACCCGCCGCACCGTCGAGGCGATCAAGAGCATCGGCACCGTCATCGACCAGGTTCGGCAGATCTCCTCCGGCATCGCCGTCGCCGTCGAGCAGCAGGGTGCGACCACCCAGGAAATCGCCCGGAATGTGCAGCAGGCCGCGCAGGCGACGCGCGGCGTGTCCGACAACATCAACGCGGTCAGCCAAGCCACCTCCACCGCCGGGAAATCGGCGGATCAGGTGCTCAGCTCCGTTGGGGCGTTGTCGCAAAACTCCGACCGGCTGCGGACGGAGGTCGCGAGCTTCCTGTCCTCGGTGCGGGCGGGGTGATTGAATCCGGCTTAGCGCGCGCGGTCACGGCGCGCGCAGCCCGGCGTTTCGGAACAGGCCGCGCGCCCGGTCGGTCTGTTCCGTCGTCGGCGGTTGGGTGGCGGAAAGCTGATAGGGCAGGGCGAGCGCCGCCCATTTCGCCTCGCCCATCTTGTGGAAGGGCAGCACGTCCACCCGCTCCACCACGCCCAGCCCGGCGGCGAATTCGGCGAGCGCGGTGATTTCGCGCTCGTCGTCGGTCAGGCCGGGAACCAGCACATAGCGCAACCACACCGGCTTGCCCAACTCGGCCAGCCGTTCGGCGAACTCCAGGGTCGGGCGCAGCGGCACGCCGGTTAGGGCGCGGTAGGTCCGTTCGGTGAAGGCCTTGATGTCCAACAGCACCAAATCGGTGTCGGCCAACAGGAAATCATCGGCGTGGTTGCCGAGATAGCCCGAGGTGTCGAGCGCGGTGTGCAGCCCCATCGCCTTGCAGCCGCGCAGGATCGCCGCGCAGAAATCCGGCTGAACCAACGGTTCGCCGCCGCTGAGCGTCACCCCGCCATGGCCGCGCGTGAGAAACCCGGCGGTGCTGGCGATGTCGGCCAAAACCTCGCCCGCCAGCGTCGGGGTTCCGTCGTGCATGTGGCGGGTGTCGGGGTTGTGGCAATAGAGGCAGCGCAGCGGACACCCGGCCAGAAACAGCACATAGCGCAGGCCGGGGCCGTCGAGCGTGCCGCAGCTTTCCACCGAATGGACCCAGCCCCGAACCGGCGCGGACACACTCACAGGCCCGAGGCTCATGGATCAATGACGGTCGTGGAAGGTGCGGGAAACGACGTCAAGCTGCTGCTCGCGCGTCAGCTTGATGAAGTTCACCGCGTAGCCCGACACCCGGATGGTCAGTTGCGGGTACAGCTCCGGGTGATCCATGGCGCGCAGCAGGGTGTCGCGGTCAAAGACGTTGACGTTGATGTGATGGCCGCCCTGGGCGGCGTAGCCGTCGAGCATGCCGACCAGATTGCTGACCTGCTCCCCGTGCGTCGGCCCCAGCGCGCTGGGCACGATGGTGAAGGTGTAGCTGATGCCGTCCTGCGCGTGGGCGTAGGGCAGCTTGGCCACCGACGCCATCGAGGCGATGGCCCCCTTCCGGTCGCGGCCATGCATCGGGTTGGCGCCGGGGGCGAAGGGTTCGCCCGCCTTGCGTCCGTCCGGCGTGCTGCCGGTCTTCTTGCCATAGACGACGTTGGAGGTGATGGTCAGCACCGATTGCGTCGGCACGGCGTCGCGGTAGGCCTTTTGCTTGCGCAGCAGACCCATGAAGGTTTCCACCGCCCAGACGGCGATGCCGTCCACGCGCGGGTCGTTGTTGCCGAAGGCCGGATAATCCCCCTCGATCCGGTAATCGACGGCGAGGCCGCGCTCGTCGCGGATGACGCTCACGGTCGCGTGCTTGATCGCCGACAAGCTGTCGGCCACCACGCTCAAACCCGCCACGCCGCAGGCCATGGTGCGGAAGACGTCGCGGTCGTGCAGCGCCATTTCCAGCCGCTCATACATGTATTTGTCGTGCATGTAGTGGATGGCGTTCAGCGTGTTCATGTAGGCTTTCGCCAGCCATTCCATCATCGGCAGGAAGCGCCCGACGACGGCGTCATAATCCAGCACGTTGCCGGTGATCGGGGCGAAGGCCGGGCCGACCTGCTCGCCGGTGATCTCGTCGCGCCCGCCATTGATGGCGTAGAGCAGGGTCTTGGCCAGATTGGCGCGCGCGCCGAAAAACTGCATCTGCTTGCCGACGCGCATGGCCGAGACGCAGCAGGCGATGGCGTAATCGTCGCCCCAATAGGCGCGCATCAAATCATCGTTCTCATACTGCAACGAACAGGTCTTGATCGACGTTTCGGCACAGAAACGTTTGAAGCCGTCCGGCAATTCTTCCGACCACAGAACGGTCAGGTTCGGTTCCGGGGCGGGGCCGAGGTTGTGCAGCGTGTTCAGCATGCGGAAATTGCTTTTCGTCACCAGCGTCCGGCCATCCAGCGCCATGCCGCCCAGACATTCCGTGACCCAGGTCGGATCGCCGGAGAAAAGCTGGTCATATTCCGGCGTGCGCAGGAAGCGAACCATGCGCAGCTTGATGACGAACTGGTCGATCAACTCCTGCGCCTGCGACTCGTTCAGCGTTCCGTCGGCCAAATCGCGGTTGATGTAGACGTCAAGGAAGCTGGACACCCGGCCCAGCGACATGGCGGCGCCGTTCGATTCCTTCACCGCCGCCAGATAGGCGAAATAGGTCCATTGCACCGCCTCGCGCGCGTCCGCCGCCGGGCGGGCGACGTCGAAGCCATAGGCGGCGGCCATCGTGACCAGCTCCTCCAACGCGCGGATCTGCTCGGTGATTTCCTCGCGCAGCCGCAGCGTGGATTCATCCATGCGGTCAAGCTCAAGGGAGGCGAACTGGTCGCGCTTGTCGGCGATCAGGCGGGTGGCGCCATAGAGGGCGAGGCGGCGGTAATCGCCGATGATCCGCCCGCGCCCATAGGAATCGGGCAGGCCGGTGATGATGCCCGACTTGCGGCAGCGCAGCATCTCGTCGGTGTAGACGTCGAAAACGCCGTGGTTGTGGGTCTTGCGGATCTTGGGAAACACCGCGTCCAGCGCGGGCGAGGCGGTGAAGCCATAGGCCTCCAACCCGCTTTTCACCAACCGCCAGCCGCCGAACGGCATGATGGCGCGTTTCAGCGGCTTGTCGGTCTGCAAGCCGACGATCACCTCCAAAGCGCGGTCGATGTAGCCCGGCGCGTGCGCGGTGATGGTGGAAACGACGTCCGTGTCGGCGTCGAGCACGCCGCCCTTGGTCGCCCGTTCCTGCTTCAACAGATCGGCGACGGTCGTCCACAGGGCCAGGGTCCGTTCGGTGGGTCCGCTGAGAAAGCCTGAGTCGCCCTCATAGGGGGTGACGTTGCGCAGGATGAAGTCGCGGACGTCAACCGACCGCCGCCACGCATCCCCGGCGAAGCCCCGCCAGGGCGACGCCGGATGCGCCGCCTCCAGGGCCGAAACCGCCGATTCCGTCAACAGGCTGTCCATGATCGAAGACCTTCCCAGCGATGGAGACGCAGTCCGCCACGCGCGCCGCGTTCATTGTCAGTATACGCCCGATTGCGCCCGCCGGAGCAGAGCTTCCCGCCGCCCAGCCATGCGCCGCGCCTGTGTCATGGCGACGCGCCGATTTGCCCGCTTGCGCGTTTCCGGGTCCGAGCGGCAAAATCGCTTGGGTCGCCACGCAAGGAGGCGGAACGATGGTCAATCCCCTGGGGCCTCTCCCGGACCCCGCCGCCGTCGGCGAAACGGTTGGGGCGCATGGTCAGCGCCACGCGCTGCTGTCCCGCCTTGGCGCCTTGCGGGACAAGCCCGAACCCTTGGCCGCCCTGCTGGTCGATTTGCGCGACATCGAGCATGGCGACGACCCGCGCTTCGCCCTGACGCTCGATCATTATCTGGAAAGCTGGCTGGGCGCCCGCCCGCATGAGCTGTTCCGGCTGCCCGGCCAGCGCCTGTTGATCCTCGCCCCGGCGGAAGGGGCGGCGCTGTTGGACAGCGGGGCGCGGACGTTGATGCACATGCTGCGCAGCCACGGGTTCGGCGTGCTGCGCTTCACCGCCTATGACGTGGCGACGCAGGCGGCGCGGTTGGCCGCCGACATCGTGCCGGGGGAGGCGCTGGACCGCGACGCGCTGCTGTCCGCCGCCGACCGGGCGCAAACCGCCGCGCTGGGCCGTTTGTTGGACGTCGAACGGGTGCTGCACGGGGCGGATTTGAACAGTCTGGTGCGCGAACAGCCGATCTGGTCCTTCGCCGACCCCGCCGCGCCGGTGGTGGTGACGACGGAGCTGGTGGTTTCGCTCGACGAGTTGGAATCCCGGCTCGACCTGCCGCTGCGCCGCGACGACTGGCTGCGGCACGAGGTGGCGGTCCGGCTCGACCAAGGGCTGCTGCGCCATCTGACGCGCGACCGCGCCCAGGATCCGCGCCCCTTCGCCATCGACCTGCACACCGGCACGGTTCTGGAGCCGCGCTTCGCCGATCTGCTGCGCCGGATTCCCGCCGAGGTCCGCCATCGCCTGACCGCCGAACTGGCCTGTTGGGAGGTCGGGCTGTCCGCCCCCCGCTTCGCCGCCGCCGCCGAACGGCTGGGCGATCTGGGATTCGCCGTCGCGGTGGACCACGCGCCTTTGTCGGCGCTCGCCAGCCTGGATTTGGGCGGCGTCGACCCGGCCTATGTGAAAGCCCTGTGGCCGCGCCATGCCGGGCCGGACGCCGTCGCCCAACTGACCGCCGCCGCCCAGCGTTTCGGGGCCGACCGGCTGGTCTTGTGGCGTTGCGACGATCCGGCGGCCCTGGACGCCGGGCGGGCCGCCGGAATCCAGCGCTATCAAGGCCCCGCCGCCGACGCGGCCGCCCGCGCCAGCGGCGAGGGGGCCAGCGGCGAGGAATCGCCCCGTCGCGGCGACCGCGCGGAGGCCGACGATGGCGCGGACGAAACCGCCGCCGAACCGGCCCCCGCTGAAGAAACGACGGACTCCAAGCCCGGCCTGTTCGGGCGTCTGTTCGGGCGCGGGTAGGGTGGGCGCGCTCAGCCCGCCCGGCGCAAGGCTTGATCCAAATCCTCGAACAGATCGTCCAGCGACTCCAGCCCGACCGACAGACGCAGCAGATCGTCCGGAACGGGGGAGGTGGGGCCTTCGATGCTGGCGCGGTGCTCGATCAAGCTTTCCACCCCGCCCAGCGAGGTGGCGCGCCGCCAAATCCCAACCTTGGCGGCGGCGGCGATGGCGGCTTGCCGCCCGGATTTGACGCGGATCGACAGCATGCCGCCGAAACCGTCGGTCATCTGGCGGGCGGCGACGCCATGGCCGCGAAAGCCGGGCAGGCCGGGATACAGCACCTCGGACACCGCCGGATGGGCGCTCAAGCGTTCGGCCAAGGATTGCGCCGCCGCGCTCTGCCAACGGACGCGGGCGAACAGGGTGCGCAGGCCGCGTTGCAGCAACCACGCCTCGAAACTGCCGAGAATGCCGCCCTGCTGGGTCTGCACCGCCTTGATCCGCGCCCATTGCTCGTCCATGCGGGCGGTGGTCAGGGTTCCGGCGATCACGTCGGAATGGCCGTTCAGATATTTGGTCGCCGAATGCATGACGATGTCGGCCCCCAGATCCAATGGGCGGCAATGGACCGGCGTCGCCACCGTGCTGTCCACCGCCAGCCACGCCCCGGCCTCGTGCGCCAATTCGGCCAACGCCGTGATGTCGGTGATGGTCCACAGCGGGTTTGCCGGGGTCTCGATCCAGATCAAACGGGTTTCGCCAGGGCGCAGGGAGGCGCGCACCGCGTCGGTGTCGCTGGTGTCCACCCCCTCCACCCGCAGGCCCCAGCGGGTCGCCGGGCCGAGCAGCCAGTTGCGCAGCGCCCAATACATCTCGTCGGGCACCAGCACATGATCGCCCGGATCCAACGCCATGAACACCGCCGTCGCCGCCGCCATGCCCGAGGCGAAGAGCAGCGTGTCGGCGCCGTTTTCCAGCGCGCTCAGGGTTCGGGCGGGCGTGTCGAAGGTGGGGTTGTCGGCGCGGGCGTAGACCCGCCCCCGGCTGTAGGCGTTGTCGGGGTCGCGGATGTAGGTGGTCGAGGGGTGGATCGGCGGGATGATGGCGCCGCTGGCCGCGTCCTCATACCCCAACGCGCTTGCGGCGATGGTTTCCGGGCGGTGGGGATGGTCGGACATCGCGGGGGACTCCCAAAAGACAAACGAGTCAGCCAGACTATCGGGAGATTCGCCGCCTGTGCAACGTCATTGCCGGTTGTGTTGCCGAACCTACCCCGCCTACACAGCGAACACTCATAATTTTAATTATGGAAAATATTGGATTCCGGCGACATGGGGCGAGTCGGCACGACCCACGTCGCCCTTATCCTCAACCAACCAGGGGCCGCCCGTCGCCGTCGGGCGGCCTTATGTCAGGCGGCGCGGATGCCCGACAGGAACTGTTCGACCTGCGCCTTCAGGCGAACGGATTGCTGGGCCAAATCGCTGGACGCGCCCAGCACCTGGGCCGCCGCCGCGCCGGTCTGGTTGGCGGCTTGGCTGACGGTGACGATGTTCGCGCTGACGGCTTGGGTGCCGGAGGCGGCCTCTTGCACGTTGCGGGAGATTTCGGCGGTCGCCGCTCCCTGCTCCTCGATGGCCGACGCGATGGAGGTCGCCACCTGCCGGATGTTGCCGATGGTGTGGCCGATTCCGGCGATGGCGTTGGCGGCCCCGTCGGTCGCCCCCTGCATGGAGGAAATCTGGCTGGAGATGTCTTCCGTCGCCTTCGCGGTCTGGGTGGCGAGATTTTTGACCTCGTTGGCGACGACGGCGAAGCCCTTGCCCGCTTCGCCCGCACGGGCGGCCTCGATGGTGGCGTTCAGCGCCAACAGGTTGGTTTGGCTGGCGATGCCGGTGATGAGGCGGACGATCTCGCCGATCCGCTGGGCCTGATCGACCAACCCTTGCACGGTTCGATTGGTCTGGTCGGCCTCGGCGCTCGCCTGATTGGCGATGTCGGTGGACCGAGAGACTTGAGAGCTGATTTCCGTGATCGACGCGGCCAGCTCTTCGGTCGCCGCCGCCACGGTCTGAACATTGACCGACGCCTCTTCAGCGGCCCGCGCGGTGGCGGTGGCGCGCTCGTTGGTGTCCTCGGCGATTCCCGACATGCTTTTCGCGGTCGCTTCCAGTTCCGCCGCCGCGTTGGACACGGTGTTCAGGATGCTGGCGATGTTGCGCTCGAACGCGCCGATCATGCGCTCGATGGCCTCGGTGCGCCGTTCGCGGGCCGCCCGGTCGCGCGCCTGCTCGGCCTCCAGACGGTCGGCGGTTTGCATGGCGTCGCGGAAGACCAGAACCGCCGTGGCCATGGTTCCGACCTCGTCGGCGCGAGTGGCGTCGGAGAGATCGGCGTCATAATGTTTGTGCGTCAGCCGCTCCATCGCCGCCGTCAGTCGGGCCAGCGGCAGGACAATCCCCCGCCGGGCGATCAGCGCCGACAGGATGATTCCGGTCAGCGTGCCGATCAGGACGAAGGACACCACCATCAGGGTGACGGAACGCTCGACATCGTCCAACCGCTGGGTCAGCCGTTCGCCTTCCTTGATTTCGTTGTCAATCAGGGGATCGGTCAGTTGGGACGCGGCGCGTTCGCTGTCGCGCAATTCGCTGCGGAACAGCGCGCGCGCGTCGTCACGCTTTCCGGCCAGGGCCAGATCGCGAACCTTGCCCAGACTGTCCCGAACCTTCGTTTGCAGCGTGACCATCTGCCCGCTGCGATCCCGTCCGGCGCTTCGCAACCGCGCGTCCAACTCCTGGGTCAGCCGTCCCATGGCGTCCAAACGCTCGGCGAAACGGCCCTTCAACCCGGCTTGCCCCTGGTCGTCTTCGGCGATCAAATTCAGCCCGTCGCGTTGCAACGCGACGCTGACCGACCGCAATTCCGACGCGGTGACGACCACGGCGTTGCTTTGCAACAGGGCGTGGGCCGCGTCGTCGGTGCGGGCCATCCCCCACAAAGCCACCCCGCCAATCGACATGGCGATTAAGGACAGCACGGCGACCGGGGCCAAAAGCTTGGTCGATATCTTCACCAGTCTCTCCTTGCGCAGCATGTCCCATTGACCGCATGGCATGGGTCAATGCGACATGGTGCGCCGATTGTCGTGGATCGGAAATCAGGAGAGACCCGGAGGATTCAGGAGAGCGCCTACTCCCCCGTCGCGTTGAAGCGGTAGCGAAAGTCGCAATGGTCGTCGCCCTGCATCAGGGTCTTCGTCCGCGTCATGGTGATGCGCGGGTCGTAGCCGGTGCAGAACGCCGCGTCGCGGTTGCAGGACAGCAGATGGCCGACGTGACCCAGCCCCATCGACCGATACATCTCGGCGTAGCGGCAGCGGGTGACGTTGTAATCGAAATGGTCGTCGTCCCGTCGCGTCACCGCGATGCGCAGGGCGTCGTCCTTAGTCCAGAGATGTTGCAGGTCGGCGAAGCTGTTCAGGCTGGTGCCGTTCGGCTCCTGCGCGGCGAAGGCGGCGGCGGCGGCCAAGGCGGCCTTGGTGATCGCCGCGCCCAGAATCTCTTGCGCCGCCGTCTCGCCCAGCCGGGCGGCCATTTCCTCATAGACCGGCTTCAGGATTTCCGCCTCGATCCGGCGGCGCTCCAGAATGCCCATCGCCGTCGCCGTCGCGGTTGTCGTGGGCGTCGCGGCGGGCGGTGTTTCAGCGGAATCCGTCATCGCATCCTCGCGGATCGGGGGGGGATAAAAGGTCAGTCGGGGCAGCGGCGCAAACGGACGTGGCTGTCATGGACGGCGGCGCCGCCGAAGGGGGCCACCGGGTCGGCCCCGGTCAGGGTGTTGATGCCGCGCCCGCCTTGGTGGGCGGCGTTGGGCCAGATCGATTCGGCGATGACCACGCCGCGCCGCACCCCGTCGAACAGCCGGACATCCAGGATCACCGCGCCGCGCCGGTTCGTCAACTCCACCCGGTCGCCCTCGGCCAACCCCTGCCCCGCCGCGTCATCGGGGTGGATCATCAGGGTGGGCTGCCGTTCGCGCGCCTGAGAACCCGGCGTTTCGGTGAAGCTGCTGTTCAGGAAGTGTCGGGCCGGAGCCGTCACCAATCGGAAAGGGTGCTCCTCGTCCGCCGCCTCGATCACCGGCCAATGGTCGGGGAAGGACGGCATCGCCGCCACCGGCCCGAATTGCGAGGGCGCCGGGTAGGACAGCGCCGCCCAATCGGGCTTCAGCCGGAACCGGCCATCGGGCCAGGGGAAGCCGTCCACGCAATGGGCGGTGTTGAAATCCGGCTGCGCGTCGATGAAGCGGGCCTCCTCCAGCGCCGCCAGCCGCCCCCAGCCCGACGCCTGAAGCGTGGCGTCGATCAACTCGCGCGCCGTCATGCCAAAGCCCGGATGCTGGTCCACCCCCAGCCGTTTGGCGAGGGCGGTGACGACGGCGTGGTTGGACCGGCAGTCGCCCGGCGGGTCGATCAGCGCCGGGCCAAACAGGATGTGCTGGTTGCCGCCGGACTGATAGAGGTCGTCATGCTCCAGAAACATGGTGGCGGGCAGCACGATGTCGGCCATCCGCGCCGTGTCGGTCATGAATTGTTCGTGCACGCAGGTGAACAAATCATCGCGGGCGAAGCCCCGGCGGACGCGGGTCTTGTCGGGGGCGACCGCCATCGGGTTGGTGTTCTGGATCAGCAGCGCCGTCACCGGCGGTCCGCCCGCCAACGCCTCGGCGTCACCGTCCAGGATCGGGCCGATGCGCGATTGGTCCAACATGCGCACGGTCGGGTCGCGCAGATCCAGCCCCTCGATCAGCGTCTTGTCCCAATGATAGATCGCGCCGTTGGTGTGGAAGACGCCGCCGCCCTCGTGCCGCCACGCGCCGCTGACCACGGGAATGCAGGACGCCGCGTGCATGTTGACCGCACCGTTGCGCGAGCGGGTGAAGCCGTAGCCCAGCCGGAAAAAGGCGCGCGGGGTCTGCCCGACCAGCCGGGCGAAGGCTTCGATCTTGGCGGCGGGCAGGCCGGTGATCGCCTCGGCCCAGACCGGATCGCGGTCGGCCAGATGCGCTTCCAACCCGTCGGCGTCGGCGGCGTGGCTGGCCAGATAGGCGCGGTCGGCCAAGCCGTCGCGAAACAGCACATGCATCACCGCGCAGGCCAAGGCCCCGTCCGTGCCCGGACGGATCAGCAGCGGGATGTCGGCCTGCTCCATCGTCGGCGTGCGGTAGACGTCCACCACGGCGATCTTCGCCCCGCGCTCCTTGCGGGCGCGCACCGCGTGGGTCATCACGTTGACCTGGGTGGAGACCGCGTTGGTCCCCCAGATCACGACAAGGTCGGAGCGCGCCATCTCGCGCGGATCGACCCCGGCCAGACGGCCAACTCCGGCGAGGAAGCCCGACCAGGCCGGGTTGGTGCAGATGGTCGAAAAGAAGCCGGAATAGCCCTTGGCGTGGCGCAGCCGGTTGACGCCGTCGCGCTGCACCAGCCCCATGGTTCCAGCGTAGAAATAGGGCCAGACGCTTTCCGCGCCATGGCGCCGCTCCGCCGCCAGAAAGCGGTCGGCGACGATGTCCAGCGCCTCGTCCCAGCCGATGGGGGCGAAGTCGCCCGATCCCTTCGGCCCGGTGCGGCGCAGGGGCTGGGTCAGCCGGTCGGGGTGGTGGACGCGCTCGGCGTAGCGGGCGACCTTGGCGCAGATCACGCCCGCCGTGTAGCTGTGGTCCGCCGCCCCGCGCACCCGCCCGATCCGCCGCCCAATCTGCGGATCGTCGCGGATCTCCACCTCCAGCGCGCAGGTGGACGGGCAATCATGCGGGCAGACGGTGGCGTGCGCGTTGGGGGCGGGCATCGTTGGGCTTCCGGTCGGAACGTGCGGCGTCCGGTTTGGCGCGGCGCCTCGTTCGTGTGCTTAGCATGGCGCAAGGAGGCTGTCGAACCGCGCCGCCAAAGCGCCCGGTTCAGCGCAGGCGGCGGATCTGGTCCAGCGGGAGGGTTTCGGTGTCGAAATCCTCGTCGTCATACGCGACGACGCAGGAATCGCCCTTGGAGCGTTTGATCGTCGCCGGATACCAGACGCCGTCGTCCTCGGCCACCACCGCCAGCCCGACTTTGCAGGAGGCGACGGCGCGGCCCGGCCCCTCGGCGTTCCAGGCGAGCAAATCGTCGGGTTCGACGAACTCATCCTCCTCGTCGTCGAAATCCTCAAAATGGACGCGGCAGGTTCCGCCCTTGCCGGGGTTGCGGGCGCGGGCCGGATACCACGCCTCGTCGGACAGGGCGAAGACGCGGGCGCGCGGCGCGCAGAGGGCGGATGTGGACGTCGGCAGGGGCGTGGCCACGGGTGCGGGCGCGGCGGCCAGCGGCGCAGGCTCGAACGTCGCCGGAACCGTGGTCGGGCGGGCGCCGCCGCCGCTGGTGAAGGCCACGCCGGGGAAAACCGACCGGATCCAGGAACGGATCCCGGTGGTGCGCACGAACCAGGAGAAATCGCCGTAGCCAGCTTTGCCGTCGCCCGCCGTGTTGATGCCGACGATCACCCAGCCGTCGCCATCCTGCATCCAGGCCGACCCGCCGCTGTCGCCGCCGCCCAGCAAACCCGCCAGCCGTGACGCCGGACGGCGCGGGCCGCCCAACGGATTCTCGATCCGGCCATCCTCGCGCGACAGAAACACCGCCAACGAATTGCCCGCGTCCTGGTCGTCGGTGGGGCGGCGAAGCGGCTCCACATCGTCCACCCGGCCTTGCGCCGCCGCCTTGTCCAGCCCGGCGTTGTAGCTTTCATCCTCGCCGACCGACGCGATGCCCCGCGTGCCATAACCGACGAAGGTGATGATCCGGCCCTGTTCGGCGTTTCCGCTGTACAGCACCGGCGGCGGGCCGAGATTGGTGATGGGGCGGCTCAGACGGACGATGGCGGCGTCGCGCCCGCTCCAATCATCATCGGCGTCATAATCGGGGTGGATCCACAGACGCTCGCCGCGCAGGATTGTGCCGTCGTCGGTGCGGAATCGCGCCTCGCTCAACTCCGAATCGTCGAAATTGTGGGCGGAGGTCAGGATGTAGGCGTGGGAGGCGTCGTTGCCGATCCAGGTGCCGGACCCGTCGCCCCAACTGGTTCCGCCATCCAGCGACAAGGACAGCACGGGGCGGAATTGCGGTTCCTGGGCCAGACGGATGTGCGCGCCGAAGCCCGCCGTTTCGCGGCCCCGCGCCCCGCCCTCCTCCCGCCACACGCTGTCGAGAATGACGACGGCGGGCGCGGCTTGGGGGACGATCAGCCCAACCACCAGAATCAAGCGGCCAAGCCACATCATCATGAACCTATCCTCCAACCGTCAGGGGAGAAGACCGCAGATAAAGCCGTCCCGTCAAGGCCGCCGCAAGACGTCTTCATCAATCACAGCCGCACCGGCCAATTTTGCGGCAAACGCTTGAATCAACAAGTGTTTTTTCTTGCGTCGATCCGCCGCACGGGGATTGCAGAAACCACATTGCGGTTAGGGCTTGACAGTGAGAATGATTCGCGGCGTTATCCTCTGCAAATCAGTCGCACTTGCGCAGCTTTCACGCCACCGCCAGACCCGCCTTGCCGTTCTAAGGAGATCTCCATGTCGAAGCGCGCTGTCGGCCTCGCCGCCGTCGCCGTCGTTGCTCTGCTGCCGTTCGCCTCTTACGCGGACACGGCCAAGCCCACGTTCAAGGACGTCGCGAAGAACTACGCCGACATCGCCCAGGCCGCCTATCAGGACGCCGCGACGGGCGCCAAGGCGCTGAAGAAGGCGGTGGACGCCCTGATCGCCAAACCCAGCGACGAGACGCTGACCAAGGCGCGCGCCGCCTGGAAGGCCGCGCGGGTTCCCTACATGCAGACCGAAGCCTTCCGCTTCGGCAACCCGATCGTCGACGAGTGGGAGGGCAAGGTCAACGCCTGGCCGCTGGACGAGGGTTTGATCGACTATGTGGACTCCTCCTATGGCGGCGGCGAGGCCAACCCCTTCGCCACGGCCAACGTGATCGCCAACCCGAAAATCACCGCTGGCGGCAAGACGATCAACGCCCGCCGCATCACCAAGGGCCTGCTGGCCGACAAGCTGCACGGCGCGGGCAAGGTGGAGGCGAACGTCGCCATCGGCTATCATGCGGTGGAATTCCTGCTGTGGGGCCAGGATCTGCATGGCACGGGGCCGGGCGCGGGCGAGCGCAAGGCCAGCGACTTCGCCAAGGGCAAGGCCTGCTCCAACGACCATTGCGACCGCCGCGCCCAATATCTGACCGTCGCCACCCAGATGCTGGTCGAGGATCTGGGCGAAATGGTCGAAGCCTGGGGCGCCAAGGGCAAGGCCCGCGCCTCCATCGCCAAGGCCAAGGAGGAGGAGGGCGTCGCCCGCATGCTGACCGGCCTCGGCTCCTTGAGCTACGGCGAGTTGGCGGGCGAGCGGATGAAGCTCGGCCTGATGCTGCACGACCCGGAAGAGGAGCATGATTGCTTCTCCGACAACACCCACAACTCGCATTATTACGACCAGGTCGGCATGGTGAACGTCTATGGCGGCACCTACACCCGGATCGACGGCAAGACGGTCGCGGGTCCGTCGCTGTCGCAATTGATCGCCGCCAAATCGACCGACGCCGACGCCAAGGTCAAGGCGGCGATGGCCGCGACGACCAAGGCGATGCAGGCGATCAAGGACACCGCCGACAGCGGCAAGATGGCCTACGACCAGATGATTGGCGCCGACAACGCCGAGGGCAACGCCCTGGTTTCCACGGCGGTGGACCGTTTGGTCGATCAAAAGAAGGCCCTGGAGGGCGCCGTCGCCGCTTTGGGCGTGTCGGTGGAGCTGCAAGGGTCCGACAGCTTGGACAACCCGTCCGCCGTGAGCAAGTAAGCCAACGGCCCGGCCCTGGTTCCGCGCGTCGCGCCGGGACGCCCTCTCCTTCCCTTCCGGGCCAGCGCCCGTGACGGGCGGGGCCAGGGCCGGTTTTTTCTTCCATTCAAGCGGCGCCGGGCGGCGGCGCTTGCCCCCTCCCTAACCCTCCCCCGCTGTCGCGGGAGAGGGAACTCCGCCGCAAGCCGACAAGGCTCCTGCCCCCTTTTTCTCAGGCCCCCTCTCCCGCTGACAAGCGGGGGAGGGTTGGGGAGGGGGCGGAACGGTCAAACCGCCGGAACCTTGTTTGGACCCATCAGGACGCCCGCCATGCTGCACCGCTTCGACGTCCGCCTGTCCCGCCGTTCCCTTCTGCGCGCCGGGGGCGCGGCTCTGGCGGCCTCGGCGGTGGGCGGGGGAAGCCTCGCGGCGCCCGGCGGCGGCGATCTGGTCGAGGTCGAGCTGCTCGCCAAACAGCGGATGCAGCGGATTCTGCCCGAACCGGCGAACGCCTCGCCGCTCGTCACCTACGCCGAACGCTTTCCCGGCCCGGTGATCCGGCTGCGCAAGGGGCAGCGGCTGCGCGCCACCCTGGTCAACGGCTTGACCGAACACACCTCCATCCACTGGCACGGCATCCGCCTGTCCAACGCCGAAGACGGCGTGCCTTTTCTGACCCAGCCGCCGACCAAGCCCGGCGAGCGTCATGTCTATGAATTCACCCCGCCCGATTCCGGCTCCTTCTTCTTCCACCCCCATTGCAACACGGTGGAGCTGCTGGGGCGTGGGCTGGCCGGGGCGTTGATTGTCGAGGAGGAGGGCGGACCCGCCTTCGACGCCGATCTCGTGTGCATGATTAAGGACTGGCAGCTCGACAAGACCGGGGCCTTTGGCGCTTTCACCAGCGACCGGGGCGCCTCGCGCGCCGGAACCTTCGGCAGCGTTTCCACCGTCAATGGCCTGATTGAGCCGGTGATCGACGTCCCCACCAACGGCGACGTGCGCGCCCGGCTCTACAATGTGGACAGCACCCGCGTGATTGATGTGCGGGTCGAGGGGACGGAGAGCGGCGGCGGGGCCTGGATCATCGCGGTGGACGGCAACCCGCTGCCGCCCCGTCCGCTGGACGGCTGGCCGATGGGACCGGCGATGCGGCTGGACGTGATCTTCCGCGCGCCCAAGGATCCCGGCAAGACGCTGCGCCTGACCAACGTCTATTCGGCTCAGCCCAAGCCGTTGGCGGTGTTCCGCTCGGTCGGAACGGCCTTGCCCAACAAGCGTTTCGCCCCGCGCGCCCTGCCCGCCGCCAGCATCCCCCAGCCCGATCTGAAAAACGCGACCGTCGTGCCGATGGCCTTTTCGGCCACCGCCGTGGCGCAAATCTTCGACGACGCGCTGTTGACCAGCCTGCCCTTCGCCGATTCGCTGTGCCTGTCGGAAAAGACCTTCTGGGCGATCAACCAGAAAAGCTGGCCGGAGGGCGGGCACGAACGCTTGCCGCCGCCGATCACGACGCTGGAGACGGGCCGCAGCTATGTGTTCGAGCTGGCCAATCTGACGCCGCACCTGCACCCGATCCACATCCACGGCTACACCTTTTCGGTGCTGTCGTCCGATCTGCGCAAGGTGGTTCCGCACCACGCCGACACCGTGCTGTTGGAGCCGAAAGAGCGGTTGCGGGTGGCGATCAAGGCCGACAACCCCGGCGACTGGATGTTCCACTGCCACATCATCGAACATCAGGACACCGGCATGATGGGGTACATCCGCGTTGCCTAAGCGTTTTTCCCGGCGGCTGTTCGCCGCGCTGCTGCTGCTCGCCCCACTGGCCGCCCCGTTGGCCGCCCCGGCGCGGGCCGACGGCCTCGACACCCGGATCGGCGAGGGGCTGTTCCGCCGCATGTGGGTGGCCGCCCCCACCGCCACCCAGGCCGCCGACGGGCTGGGGCCGCTCTACAACGCGCGTGGCTGCGCCGCCTGCCACCCCAAGGGCGGCGGCGGACGCCCGCCCGATCCGGCGGTCGCGGAGGATCAAGGCGTCGGCTTCGCCCTGAAGATGAACGACGATCCGGTCTATGGGCGGCAGATCCAATCCAACGCCATCCCCGGCCAGATCGCCGAGGGGCGCCCGACCGTGCGTTACCGCGAAGAGACGGTTCGCTTCCCCGACGGCGACACGGCGCGGCTGCGCCGCCCGACCTATGGGATCGCCAATCTTGGCTATGGCCCCTTGGCCGCGACCACCCGCTTGACGCCGCGCGTCGCCCCGCGAGTCCATGGCATGGGCCTGCTCGACGCCATCCCGGACGACGTGATCGAGGCCGAAGCCGCCAAGCAGCGTGAGGAGGGCGTGGTCGCCGGGCGGCCCAACCATATTCCGGTGGACGGCGTCCTGCGGGTTGGCCGCTTTGGCTGGAAGGCCAGCAACCCCAGCCTGGACCGCCAGAATTCCGAGGCGTTCAGCCTGGACATCGGCATGTCCACCCCGTCTTTCCGTGATCCCTGGGGCGACTGCACGGCGGCGCAAACCGCCTGCCGCACGGCGCCCCACGGCGATTCCAAACAATTCGAGGGGCTGGAGATCCCAAGCTCCATCATCGGCTTGATCGACGGCTATCTGCGCGATCTGCCGCCCAACGGCGGGTTGGAGCCGCCCAAGGACGCGGCGGGAACCGCCCTGTTCGCCGCCGTCGGCTGCGCGTCCTGCCATCGGCCCTCTTACACGACCGGCTTGGATCCGGCCCGCCCGGCTTTGTCCAACCGAACCGTCTTTCCGCACAGCGACCTGCTGTTGCACGACATGGGCGACGGGTTGGCCGACGAGGTGCCGATGTTCCAGGCGCGCGGGCGGGATTGGCGGACCACGCCGCTGTGGGGGCTGAACCGGCTGGCCGCGCAGGATGGCCGCCTGACCCTGCTGCATGATGGCCGCGCCCGCAGCGTGACCGAGGCCATTCTGTGGCACGGCGGCGAAGCGGAGGAATCCCGCAAAAATTTCATGGATTTGCCGCGCGAGGCGCGGAAACGTCTGGTGCGCTACGTTCTGGGTTTGTAAAGGAACGTTGGCGGGCGACGGCCCGCCGCAACGCTTGCAAGGAATGGGAACTATGCGACGCCGCATACTGCTTGGTCTGCTTTCGGCTTCCGCGTTGACGCTGGCGCTGCCGCCCCTGCCCGCTTTGGCGGCGCGCGCGGCGGATCAGGACCGCGCGTTTTTGGCCGGAATGGCGCGCAGCCACGCCCTGCCCCGCTGTGAGGCCTTGGCGACGGCGACCGCCCGCTACGCCGACCAGCTCGACCGCTTCGCCGCCGCCCCCACTGCCGCCGGGCTGGAGGAGGCGCGCGCCGCGCACCGCGCGGTCACGGACGCCTGGGCCGCCGTGCAGCATCTGCGGCTCGGCCCGTTGACGTTGGAGTTGCGCTCTGACCGCATATCCTTCTGGCCGGAACGGGCGGGGGTGGTGCAGCGGCAGATCGGCCAGATTCTGCGCGACCACGACGCCAAACTGCTGCAACCGGGCGCGCTCGCCCGCCAGAGCGCCGCCGTGCAGGGCCTGACCATGCTGGAACGGCTGCTGTTCGACGAGGGCGTGACGGTGGACAGCTTCACCGGCGACGACGCCAAGCGCTTCCGTGGCGCGCTTGCCGCCGCCGCCGCCCGCAACCTTGCCACCATCGCGACGGACGCCCGCGATGGTTGGAAGGCGCTGGTGGCCTCGCTCGCCACGGGAGAGCCGACCATCCTCGGCCCGACCCCGAGCGAGGCCGTCAGCACCCTGTTCGCCTCGGCGATCACCGCCATGCAGATCATCGTCGATCAAAAACTGACCGGCCCCTTGGGCGGCGGGCTGGCGGAAGCCAAGCCGACGACGGTCGAGGCGCTGCGCAGCGGGCGCGCCCTGCGCAACATCACGCTCAATCTGGAAGGGTTGCGCGCCCTGATGCTGGGCGAAAACGGCGGTCCCGGCTTCGCCGTTCTGCTGCCCGCCAACGAGGACGGGGCCACCGCCAAACAGGCGATTGACGAGAGCTTCGCCTCCGCGATCAGCGCGGTGAACGCGATTTCCGGCCCGCTGAACGCCGCCGTCAGCGATCCGGCCCGGCGCAAAAGCGTGGAAAGCGCCCTGCGCTCGGTCAAGGCGGCGCGGGTGGAGATGCTGGGCACCATGGCCCCGCTGCTCGACATCACCATTGGTTTCAACGAGCTGGACGGGGATTGACGGGAATGACGCCCAACCGCCGGACGGTTCTGCATCTGCTGGGCGGCGGCTTGCTGGCCGCCGTCGCCGGGCCGACGCGCGCGGCGACGGCCAACGGCGCGCCGCTCTACCTCAACGCCTACGCCACCGCCGGGGCGTCGCCCGCCTATGGCGTCGCGGCGCTGGACGCGGCGGGAAACCTGCGCTTCACCACAGCCGCGCCGGGCCGCGCCCACGGCATCGTCCCGCGCCCGTCCCGCGCCGAAGCGGTGGTCTTCGCCCGCCGCCCGGGCCGCTGGTTCCTGCCCGTCTCGCTCGACGACGGAACGCCGGGGACGGTGGTGGCCGCGCCGGAGGATCGCCGCTTCACCGGCCATGGCGCCTATTCCGCCGACGGGCGCGTGCTGTACGTGGCGGAGGACGACGTGCCGGGTGAAACCGGATCCATCGGCCTGTATGACGCCGCCGATGGCTACCGCCGCGTCGGCGCGCTGCCCACCCACGGGCTTGGCCCGCACGAGATCGTCGCGTTGGACGGCGGCGCGGTGTTAGCGGTCGCCAATGGCGGGGTCATCACCCACCCCGACACCGGGCGGGCCAAGCTGAATCTGGACGCCATGGATTCCTCGCTGACCTATGTCGAGGCGGCGAGCGGGCGTCTGCTGGATCAGGTCCGTTTGCCGGAACGGCACGCCAATCTGGGAATCCGCCATCTGGCCCCCCTGGCCGATGGCGGCGTCGCCTTTGGCGTGCAGGACGAACGGCCCATCGGTGAGACTCAGCCCTTGGTCGGCGCCCATCGACCGGGCGGCGGCGCGGTTCGCCTGTTCGAGACGCCGGAGGATGTCTTGGTCCGGCTGGACGGCTACATCGGCAGCGTCGCGTCCGATGGGCGTCTCGTCGCCGCCAGCTCGCCCAAGGGCGGGTTGATCGGCCTGTGGGACGGGGAAAGCGGCGCGTGGCGGGGGGCGACCGCCCTGCCCGACGGCTGCGGCGTCGCGCCCTGCGACGATGGTTTCGCCATCACCAGCGGCCTGGGCGTGATGGAGCGGATCGCCGCCTCGGCGGACGCGCCGGTCCTGGAACGCCGGACCCCGGCCTTCCGCTGGGACAATCATTTGACCCGCTGGCAGGGCTGAACCGGGGCGCGCGTGGGGCCGCTTATTCGTCGGCCTGAAGGCTGATGGCGACGCGGCGGTTGCGGGCGAGCGACGCCGGATCGCCGCCGGGGCCGAGCGGGCGGGTGTCGGCGAAGCCGACGGCGGACAGGCGGGTGGCCGGAACCCCCAGATCGATCAGGCGGCGCACCACGCTGGACGCCCGCGCGCCCGACAATTCCCAGTTGGAGGGAAAACGCTGGTTGGCCACCGGGGTGACGTCGGTGTGCCCCTCGATGATGATGTCGCCGCGCGCGGCGATCAGGGTGGTGGCCAGCCGCCGCAGGATGGCGTGACCGGGCGGCGTCAGTTCGGCTTGGCCAGGGGCGAAGAGGATGGCGTCGCCGATGCTGATGGCGACGCGGTTTTGCTGGACGCTGACCGTCACGGCGGTTGGCGCGCCCAGTTCGGTCAGCCGTTCGCGCCAGCGTTGGGCCAGCCGTTCGGGGGCCGTCACCGCCACCTCGTCCGGGTTCAGCCGGGGACGGGGATCGGGCGGCTCCGGCGCTTGTAGGACAGGCTGGACGAGGGGCGGCAGGGGCGGGGCGTCGTCGAACAGCGGGGGGCGTTCGCTGGACGGCGGAGCGGTCGCCGCGACGCCGACCGCCGGGGCGTCCGGGGGCATCGGCTTGGTCGGCAACTGGTCTTTCAGCGTCGTCATCGCCAGCAGCATGACGAACACCGACAGCAGCAGCGTCACCAGATCGGAATAGCTGAGCAGCCAGATCTCTTGATCCTCGTCCGCGTTGGCGGCGGGCATCCGCGCCCGGCCCATCAAAGCGGCGTCGATCTCCGACGCATGGTCCAACGAAGGACGGTCCGGCGGGAGATGGTCAAGCGGTTCCATGCAGTTCGTCCCTGCGTTCGCGGACGAATTCGGCCATGGCGTCGGCGATCACGGTGGGGGAGCGGCCAAGCCGCACCATCAAAATGCCTTCCAACAGCACGTTCAGCATGGCGACGCGGCCCGCCGTGCGCTGCTCCAGCTTGATGGCGATGGGTTTGAACACCAGATTGGCCAGCACCACGCCATAAAGCGTGGCGACCAGCGCCACCGACATGTGTTCGCCGACCTGGGCGATGGTGGCGGTGCCAAGCTGCGCCATCATGCCGATCAGTCCGACCAGCGTCGCCAGCAGGCCAAAGGCGGGGGCCAGCCCGGCCAGGGTGCGGAACAGGCGGGCCTGAACCGTTTCCTGTTCGATCACCTTTTGGATGCGCCAGTTCATCACATGCAGAATGTCGTTGATCGGCGCGCCGTCCAAAATCAGTTGCAGGCCCAGCCGCAAAAAGGGGCTGGCCGCCTTGGCCCCCCGCTGTTCGGCTTGCTGGATCTGGCTGCGGTGGTACAGGCGGGCGAAGGCGACGATTTCCGCGATGTCGTCGGCGATGGTTTCCTCGTCGCGGAAGATGTTGACGATGGCCAGCATCGCCGCCTTCAACTCGCTGGCGCGGAAGGCCAACAGGGCGGCGACGCTGACGCCGCCGCCGATGATGACCACGCCCGTGGGATTCCACAGGGCTTCCATGCCATGGCCGACGCCGATGTAAGAGATCAGCCCAAAGCCGCCGACCAAGCCGAAAACCGTGGAGTTCAAAAAAATTGGAAGCTTGCGCGCCGGGACCAAGATCCGCACTCCGTCGCCATCGCGACCGTTTCACCGCCTTCCATTGGGCATAGGCGTCGTCCATCTGTCAATCCGGGACTCCCCCAAAGCGCCAGAGCGTTTCGTCGGTCAGTCCTTACCTTTGGCCAGAGCGGCGGCGCGCGCCGCCCAGCGCCTCGGCCCCCGTCGCCAGCTCGATCAACTCGCTGGTCACGTCCTCCTGGCGCAGGCGGCGGGTGACGCCGGTCAAATCCTCCAACGTCGCCTCGATGTTGCTCTGGACCGTCAGCATCACCGCCAGCCGGGCGGCGTTTTCGGCGGCGAAGCTCTCCATGGCGGCCCCGGCCAGCCGGGCGAAGACATACTCGTCGATCAGCCGGTTCACCAGGGCGGCGGGCGGCAGGTTGGTCAGCGGCGGCGATCCCCCCGGCGTCGGCTGGGGGAAACGAGCGGGATCCAACGGCAGCAGCGTTTCGCGGCGGATCTCCGGCGGCGCGCCGCCGACGGTCTGGCCGAACAGCAGGGACACCGGCCCCACCCGATGGGCGGCGGCGGCCTTGTACAGCGCGTCCGCCGCGTCGCGGGCGGTCGCGGACACGCCGTCGGCGCGGGTCGCCATCGGCGACGCCCAGACCGCTGGTCGTCCCCGCTCCTCCAACAGCGCCGCGCCCCGGCTGCCAACCACCCACAGCGCGTGGTCCTTCGGCGCGGCGAGCGCCGCCTCGACCAGCCGTTCGGCGAAGGCCCCGACGAAGCCATGCTCGGGCGCGAACAGCAGCAGGACCGGGCGGCCCTCGCCGTTTTTCCCCCCGTTGACGGGCCGTCCCCCCGCCCCCGCGTCGGTCAGGGCGAGGGCTTGGCCCAACGCGCGCTCGATCACCGCCGCGTAGGCGCGCGCGCCGCCCAACAAGCTCAACGCCTGTTGCAGCCAGACCCCGGCCAAGGCCCGCATGGCGTCCGTCACGGCGCTGAGATCCTGAACGCTGGCGCGGCGCGCCTCAACCTCGGTCAGGCGTTCGGTCATGGCGCGGCCCCCGGCGGCGGTCCCAGCGCGCGGATGGCCTCGCTCACGGCGTCGTCCACGGCGGCGCGCAGCTCGGCGCGGGTGGCGTCGTCCAGGGCGCCGCCGCTCGCCAGATGGGCGGTGGCCGCCAGCGTCTGGGCGTCCAGTCCCGCCGCCAAGGCCGCCTGAAAGCGCGGCAGGGCGTCAAGCGGAACGGCGTCGAGCGTTCCATCATCCAGGGCCAGCAATTGCGCCAGTTGGCGGGCCAGCGGTTGCGGCGCCAGAGACCGTTGGGCCAGCAGCGCCCGCATCCGCTGGCCATGGGCCACCGCCTTGCGGGTGCGGTCGTCCACCATGCCGCCGAAGCGGCTGAAGGCTTCAAGCTCCAGAAACTGCGCGTAATCCAGGCGCAGCGGTTCGGCCAGCCGCCGCAGGGCCGGGGGCTGCGCCTTGCCGCCCACCCGCGACACGCTGCGCCCGATGTCCACCGCCGGTTTCTGCCCCTCGTGGAACAGCTTGGCGTCCAGAAAGATCTGGCCGTCGGTGATCGAAATCAGGTTGGTCGGGATGTAGGCCGACAAATTGCCCGCCTGGGTTTCGGCGATGGGAAGCGCGGTCAGCGACCCGCCGCCCCGCGCGGGCGACAGCTTGGCCGCGCGCTCCAGCAAGCGGGCGTGCAGGTAAAAGACGTCGCCGGGATAGGCCTCGCGCCCCGGCGGGCGGCGCAGCAGCAACGACAATTGCCGGTGCACGGCGGCGTGCTTGGTCAGATCATCGACGATCACCAGCGCGTGCCGCCCGCTGTCGCGAAAATGCTCGGCCATGGTGAAGCCGCTGTAGGGGGCCAGCCATTGCAGCCCCGGCGGGCTGTCGGCGGCGGCGACGACGAACAGGCAGCGGTCCGCCGCCCCGCCGTCGCGCACCGCCTCGATCACCGCGCGGACGCCGGACGCCTTTTGGCCGATGGCGATGTAGACGCACAGAACGTCGCCGCCGCGCTGGTTGAGGATGGCGTCCACCGCGATGGCCGTCTTGCCGGTGGCGCGGTCGCCGATCACCAATTCGCGCTGCCCGCGCCCCAACGGGAACATGGCGTCGATCACGGCGGTTCCGGTCAGCATCGGTTCCGTCACCGCCGCCCGGTCGGCGATGGTCGGAGCGGGGCGCTCCACCGGCTCCCAACGGTCGGCCTCGATGGGCGGCCCGCCGTCGAGCGGGTTTCCCAGCGGATCGACCACCCGGCCCAGCAGGGCGTCGCCGACCGGCGCGCGCACCACGGCCCCGGTGCCGCGCACGATGTCCCCGGCGGACAGATGGCGGTCCTCGCCCAACAGGACGCAACCGATGTCACGGTCCAGATCGACCGCCAGCCCGGCCACCCCGCCGGGAAAGACCAGCCGTTCGTCCGACCGCGCGCCGGGCAGGCCGGACACGCGGGCGATGCCGTCGCCCACCGATTCGATCCGCCCGATGGATTCAAAGCGCGGGTTGGCGGCCACGCCGTCCACCCGGCGCAGCGCCTGCGGCAGCCAGAGATCCAGCGCGTCCTTAAGCGGCGGCGGTTTTGCCTGCGTCGTTTTGTTTGCGGGCGTCATTTTGGGTGCGGTCATCGCGCGTCAGCTCCTCCATCGCCTCGGCCAGAGCCTGTTTCCAGGAATGGCGGAGGACGCTGTGCGGAAAATGCAGCTCCACCCCGGCGATCAGGTCGGGATCGGCGTCCGCGTCCAGCGCCACGGGCCGCCCCAGGGCGGTTTCCAGACGGGTCCGGGCGTTGTTCAGCGCTCCCTCGTCCAAGGGCGCGGCGCTGACCAGCCGCAGCGGCAACGGGTCAGGCGGACTGGCCCCATCCTCGACCAGGGCGCGGCGGTCGGCCTCGGCCAGCCCGGCGACGCTTTGGCAGGCTTCGTTCAAGAAGCGCTGGGTCAGGCTGGCCGCGCTGTCCGCCGCGCCCAGCAGCCGCGCCGCCACCGCCAGAGCCAGTTCGGCGGCGGCCTCCCGCTGGCCGCTGACCGCTTGGCGGCGTTCGTCGTCCAGGGTTGCGGCGGCTTCGGTCCGCAGGCGCGCGGCCTCGGCGCGGGCGCGCTCAAGCAGGGCGGCGCGTTCGGCGTCGGCCTGACGGCGGGCGTCGGCGAGCAGGCGGTCGCGCTCCTCCGACAGCCCGGCCCGTTCGCCCTCCAACCCTTGGCGCAGCCGTCCGGCGTCGGCGCGGGCGGCGTCCGCCTCGACCCGCGCCCGTTCGGTGGTCGCCTGCCGTTCGGCGATCACCGCCAGCACCGGGCGGTAGAGGAAATGGCGGAGCAGCCACGCCAGAACCAGAAAATTGATGGCCTGAAGAAGCAGCGTCCAACCGTCGATGCGCATGGCCGTCCCCTTCAGACGAACGGATTGGCGAACAGCAGCAGCAGCGCGATGACCAGACAATAAATCGCCATCGTCTCGATCATCGCCAGCCCGACGAACAGGGTGCGCGACAGGGTGTTCGCCGCTTCGGGCTGGCGGGCGATGGCCTCCATCGCGGCGGCGACCGCCCGACCCTCCGCCAACGCCGGGCCGATGGCGCCGACCGACACGGCGATGGTCGCGCACAAAATGCTGATGGCGTGGATGTCCATGGCTTAACCCCTTTCGATGGAGCCGACCGCGCCGCCGATGAAGACGGCGGCGAGAATGGTGAAAATGTAGGCCTGCACAAGCCCCAGCAGCAGCTCCAGCGCCATCAGCGGCACTGGCACGAACAGCCCGGCCAGCGACAGGACGATGCCGATGACGAATTCGCCGCTCATCACATTGCCGAACAGACGCACCGACAGCGAAAAGACCCGCGTCAACTCGGCCAGAATGTTCAGCGGCAGCAGCAGCGGCGTGGGCTGGGCGAAGCCCTTCAGATAGCCCCACAGCCCGCGCGCCCGCACCCCCAACGCCTGGGTGGCCAGCAGCACGACCAGCGCCAAGGCCCCGGCGGTTTCCAGGAACGCGGTGGGGGCCTTCAAGCCGGGAACCAGCCCGGTGAGGTTGGCCGTGGCCAGATACAGGAACAGCGTGCCGAGCAGCGGCAGGAAGGGGACGGGATCCGCCTGCATGGTCTCGCCAATCTGCCGGTTCAGCGTTTGCACCACCAGTTCCAGCGCCGTTTGCACGCGGCCCGGCTCCACCACGCGCAACCGCCGCGTCGCCAGGGCTGACCCCAGCGTCAACACCGCCATCAGCCCCCAGGTGGTGAGAACCGGCAGGGTGATGGTCACAGGCCCCAACGCGAAGACGATTGGAGCGGCAAGGGGCGATTCGATCATGGTTGCGCCTCCTGCGACGGGCTTTTCGCCTTTTCCCGGCGGACGATCACGACGCGGGCGGCGTGGAATCCGGCCAGCATGCCCAGCAGCGCCGCCGCCCCGGCCAAGGCCGCCAGCGTGAAGGCGGCGACCGCCCCGGCCACCCGCAGGGCGTAGAGCGGCAACACCCGGCGGACGCCGCCGTCCAGGCAGCGCTCCACGGTGACGGCGAGGCTGCGGAAGAACAGCGCGCCCAGCGCCGCCCCGGCCAACAGCCCCAGCAGGGCCGACAGGATGGTGGGGATGGTCATGCTCACCGCTCCTCCTCAATCCGCTTCCAGGCCAGCCAGCCGCCGAGAACCACCCCGGCGAAGATCAGCGAGGCGGTCCAGAAGATCCCTCCACCAACCATCCGGTCGAGCCAGCGCCCGATGAACAGGCTGACGAGCAGCGGCGTCACCACCAGCCAGCCAAGCGCGCCGATCAGCGCCAGATTGCGCCCGATGGGCCGTTCGCCCTCGCGCGCCCATTGTTCGCGCCGTTCGCGGCGTCGGCGCACCGGCTCGGCAAGGTGGTTGTTGCCATTGCCGTTGGAAGAGTCTGGTTTTGGGTCGGTCGGTTCGGTCATGGCGCGCCCCCCTCCCCGCCGTCGCGCAAGGATGGCGGGGCGGTTCGCCGGTCGGGGCGCAGGTAAGACAGGATGTGGCGAACCGCCGCCAGACGCAGCCGCCGCGCGCCGCCGCGCGCCTCGCCCTCCGCCGCGCGCTCCTGGCGGAAGCGGGTCAGCACGTCGCGCTCCAGCGCCGCCAGATCGTCGCCCGCCACCGCCTCGCGCGTCGCCACGGCGATCCGCGCGCCGTCGCTGACGGTCAGCACGCCGCCGCGCACCGCGCAATGGCGCTCCCGCCCGGTTCCGTTTTCATCAGCGTTGGCGTTGTCGTCCGCTTCGCGCCAACTGACCACCGACACGGACAGCGCGGTCAACAGATCGGCGTGGCCGGGCAGGATTCCGAACGCGCCGCTGTCGTCCTCCGCCCGCAGATGGGTGACGGCGGCGCTGCGCACGACCACGGCGGTCGGGGTGGTGATGACCAGATCCAGGAGCAGGCCCGCCATCAGCGTTTCCCCTCCGTTTCGCGGGCTTGCGCTTGCGCAAGCGTGCCGGTCATGAAGAAGGAGGATTCGGCCCAATCATCGCCGACCCCGTCCAGAATGGCCCGGCATCCGGCCAGCGTGTCGGCCAGCGGCACGCTGACGCCGCTGTGGCCGGTGAAGGCCTCCGTCACGGCGAAGGGTTGGGTCAGGAAACGTTGCAGACGGCGGGCGCGCTTGACCGCCAGACGGTCGGCGGCGCTCAGCTCCTCGATGCCCAGCAGGGCGATGACGTCCTGCAAATCGCGGTAATGGGCGATGGTGCGGCGGACATCCTCGGCCAGCCGGTAATGCTCCTCCCCCACCACCAGCGGGTCGAGCAGGCTTGAGGTGGAGGTCAGCGGGTCGATGGCCGGATACAGCCCTTCCGCCGCCATGGCGCGCGACAGCACGATGGAGCTGTCGAGATGGCTGAACAGCTCGGCCACCGCCGGATCGGTGAAATCGTCGGCGGGGACATAGACCGCCTGGATCGCCGTCACCACCGCCCCCTCGGTCGAGGCGATTCGCTCCTCCAGCTCGGCGATTTCGCTGGCGAGGGTCGGTTGATAGCCGACCCGCGACGGCAGCCGCCCCAGCAGGCCCGACACCTCCGCCCCCGCCTGGACGAAACGGAACACATTGTCCATCAGCAGCAGCACGTCGCGCTTGGCCGCGTCGCGGAAATGCTCGGCGATGGTCAGCGCGGTCAGGCCGACGCGCCAGCGCGCGCCCGGCGGCTCGTTCATCTGGCCGAACACCAGGGCGGTGCGGTCGAGCACGCCCGACGCGCGGGTCTCTTCCCACAGCTCCTGACCCTCGCGCGACCGTTCGCCGATGCCCGCGAAAACGGAAATGCCGCTGTGCAGGTCGGCCATCTTGCGGATCAATTCCATGACCAGCACGGTCTTGCCGACCCCGGCCCCGCCGAACATCGCCCCCTTGCCGCCGCGCGCCAGCGGGGCCAGCAAATCAATCACCTTGATGCCGGTGGCGATGGGTTCCCGCTTGGGCGAGCGTTGGGACAGCGACGGCGGCGCGCGGTGGATCGGCAGGCGCGGCCCGTCGGCGGGCAGATCCGGCCCGCCGTCGCGCGGCGTTCCCATCACGTCGATCAAGCGCCCCAGCACGGCGTCGCCGACCGGCGCGGTCAAAGGCGCGCCGGTGGCCCGCGCCGCCACGCCGCGCGCCAACCCGGAGCTTGCCTGCAAGGCGATGGCGCGCACCGTTTCGGGATCCAGATGCAACTGAACCTCGGCGATCAACCGCTCCGGCCCGTCCCACAGGATTTCGACGGCTTCCAGCAACGCCGGAAGCGCGTCCTTGGGAAAGGCGAGGTCAAGCACGGATCCATGAACCGCCACCACCCGCCCAAGAGACGGGACGGCGCGGGGCGCGTCGGAAGGCTGCATGATGGTTCCAGCCGAAAGGCCCGGAAGCCCCAGAAGACGGGGGAACAAGGGGCGGCGCCCCTCATTCCGCAGGACACAAGCCTACGCCCCAGACATCGGCCTGGGTATGGTCCAAATCAACGCAGCCAATGGTGAGAGGCTTCACGCGGCGGTTTTCTCCGCTCCCAGCCGTTCGGCCAGCGGGTAGAGTTCGGCGTTCTCGCGGGCGATCCGGTTTTTGAGCTGGTCCAGGATCGTCTTGGTTTCGGCGACGAATCCCGCCGGATCCTTGGCGATGGCCAGCGGGCCGGGCCAGCGTTTGCGGTAGGCTTCAAAACGCTGGGTCAACCCGCCCATCTCGTCTTGAAAGCGCGTGGCCACACCGCGCAGCGTCGGGTCGCCGTCGCGCGTCAGCCGGGGATAGAGCGACTTGTCCTCCACCGCCAGATGGACGGAGAATTTGCCGAACAGCCGCACCAGATCGGCGGCGACCGGGGCCGCATCCGCCGCGACGCCGACCGGGTCCAACCGCCGTTCGACAGCCGTGGCCAGAGTCAGAACGTCGCTGTGATGGTCGTAGAAATTTTTCATGTCCATGATCGGACGTTCCTTGAAAACACAGGATGTTCGCTCCCCCATCCGGTAAGGAATGGGGGAGCGGACGGAGAGCGTCGGCGGTCAGGCGACGGCTTCCTTGGGGCCGAAGAACTCGTGGAAGATGGCGCCGCTCGGCAGGCCCAGCGCGGTCAGGGCGGCGATCACCGCCGCCATGAAGGGCTTCGGCCCGACGACATAGGCCTCGGTCCCGGCGTCGGTCGGCAGCAGGGCGGCCAGTTGCTCTTGGTCCAGCAGGCCGATCAGGTCCGGTTGGTCGTTGGCCTCGGGTTCAGCGTAGCAATAGACGGTTTGCAAGGCGGCGTGGCGGGCCGCCAGCGCGTCGACCTGGTCGCGGAAGGCGTGAACCGTCCCGTTGATCGCCGCATGGACATAAACCACCCGCCGCCCGGCGGCCAAGGCCTGTTCGGCCAGCGGCAGGGCCGGGGTCTGGCCGACGCCGCCGGTGATGAGCAGCAGCGGCGCGGCGCTGTCGGTCAACACGAACTCCCCGGCGGGCGGGTAAACCTCCAGCTCGTCGCCCAGGGCGGCGCGGTCGTGCAGGAATCCCGAAACCTGTCCCCGCTCCTCCCGCTTGACCGAAATGCGGTAGGTCTGGCCGTTCGGGCTGGCCGACAGGCTGTAGTTGCGGTGAACGGTTTCGCCGTCGATGGTCAGCTTCAGGCCCAGATATTGGCCGGGCTGGAAATCCATCACCCGCCCGCCATCGACCGGGGCCAAGCGGAAGGAGGTGATGACCGCGCTTTCCGGCGTCTTTTCGACGATGCGGAAGCGCCGCGCGCCGCGCCAACCGCCGGTCAGCGCCGCCTTGCGGGCGTATTCGGCCTCTTCCGCCGCGATCAGCAGGCGGGCGAGTTGCCAGTAGGCGGCGCCCCAGGCGTCGGCGATCTCCGCCGTCACCGCGTCGCCCAGAACCTGACCGATGGCCTCCATCAGGCAGCTTCCGACAATCTCATACTGATCCGCTGTGATGTTCAATGAGACGTGCTTTTGCACGATGCCCGCCACCGCCGACCCCAAAACCTCCAGCCGGTCGATGTTGGACGCGTAGGCGATGATGGCGTTGGCCAACGCCTGCGGCTGGGCGCCGCCGCGCTGGTGGCTTTGGTTGAAGACGGCGCGCACCTCGGGGAAACGCTCGAACATCAAGGGATAGAAGGTGGCGGTGATCTGGTTGGCGTGGGCGGCGACCACGGGGGCCGTGGCCTTGATGATGGCGGTCTGGGCGGGCGTCAGCATGGCGGGCGTGATCCTTTGTTGCGCGGCGAGATGTCGCACCATCATTGGCAATCCCCGTGCCAGAGCGTCGGGCGCGGGTTTCCGCGCCGCGTCATCGGGCTGTTGTCAGACGGACCGACTGGGGTATGATGTCGAATGGACAACATCGATGTCTTTTCGACACTCTCCTTCGCCCCCGACGAGGTCGCCGGGCTTCTGGACCGGCTCGACAGCCCGGATCGGCTGTGGCCGACGCTGTTGGAACTGGTTGCCCGGCGCTTGCCCTGCGACGCCTGCGCGGTGTTGCGCTTGGACGGCGACCGGCTGGTTCCGCTGGCGACGCGGGGCCTCAGTCCCGACACGCTGGGCCGCCGCTTTCGCCTGGACGAGCACCCGCGCCTGCGCGCCATCGTCGAATCCGGCGCGCCGCTGACGCGCTTTCCCGCCGATTGCCCCCTGCCCGACCCTTATGACGGGCTGATTCCCGACCGGCTCGACCGGCTGCACGTCCATGATTGCGTCGGCGCGCCGTTGAGGACGGCGGGCGGTGGCGCGGCGTGGGGTGTGTTGACGCTGGACGCGCTGCATCCCGGACGGTTCGACGGGTTGGACGAGGCCATCGCCGGGGTGGCCCGGCTGACGGCGGCGCTGGCCGAGGCGATGGAGCGGCGGGCGCAATTGGTGGAGCCGTCGCGCGCCTTTGACGAGCGGCCCGACCCGGCGCATGAGCTGGTTGGCGAAGGTCCGGCGATGGCGGCGCTGTTGCGGGAAATCGACGCGGTGGCCGACAGCGATCTGGTGGTGCTGGTGCTGGGCGAAACCGGCGTCGGCAAGGAGCTGGTGGCGCGGCGCCTGCACGCCCGGTCCCGCCGGGCGCGTGGGCCGTTGGTGCATGTGAATTGCGCCGCCCTGCCCGACGCGCTGGTGGAAAGCGAGCTGTTCGGCCATGTGCGCGGGGCCTTTTCTGGCGCGGTCGCCGACCGGCGCGGCAAGTTCGAGTTGGCCGACGGCGGCACCCTGTTTTTGGACGAGGTCGGGGAACTGCCCCTGGCGGTTCAGGCCAAGATGCTGCGCGCCTTGCAGAATGGCGAGATCCAGCGGGTGGGATCCGACCGGCATCTGACCGTGAACGTCCGCGTCATCGCCGCGACCAACCGCGATCTGGCGCGCGAGGTGGCGGAGGGCCGTTTTCGCGCCGACGTCTACCACCGGCTCAGCGTCTACCCGCTGCCGGTGCCGCCGCTGCGCCAGCGCGGAACCGAGGCGCTGCGTCTGGCCGGGCTGTTCCTTGACCGCAACCGGGCGCGGCTGGGTCTGCGCAATTTGCGCCTGTCGGCGGACGCGGAGCGGCGGTTGCTGTCCTACCCCTGGCCGGGCAATGTGCGGGAGTTGGAGCACGCCATTGGCCGGGGGGCCATCCGCGCCCGGGCCGCCCGCGCCGCCGAGGGCGGGGTGCTGACGCTGAACGCCGCCGATCTGGGGCTGACGGACGCCGACGGGCCAATCAGCCCGACGACGCCCCCGGTTGCTTTGACGGTCGAGCCACCTTTCGCCGCTGATGTGCCGTTGCGCGAGGCGGTGGAGGAGCTGCAACGCCGGATGATCCGCGAGCATCTGGCGCGTCATGACGGCAATTGGGCCAAGGCGGCGCGCAGCTTGGGGGTGGACCGTAGCAACCTGTTCCGGTTGGCCGGGCGGTTGGGGTTGCGGGCGGACTGATTTCACCCGGATAATATCTTGCGCTCCTGTTTTATCCGGGTATATTGCCGCCGCAACCAGAAACCCGGCGGAGAGCGGCGATGAAGAGCGTGGACAAGAAGGCGGCGGTCGCCGCCTACAAGGAACGGAAATCGGTGGCGGGGATCTACGCGGTGTGCTGCGCGCCGTCGGGTCAGCTCTGGGTCGGGCAAGCGCCCAATCTGGACACGGTGCAAAACCGCCTGTGGTTTTCGCTGCGCACGGGCGGCGACCCGCACCGCGACGTGCAACAGGCCTGGACCACCCACGGCCCGGACAGCTTCACCTTTGAAACGCTGGAACGCTTGGCGGACGAGGAATTGCCCTACGCCCGCCAAGCCCAATTGAAAGCCCGCTTGGCCCATTGGCGGGTCGCGCTGAAAGCCGGGGCAATTTGACGCGGCGGGGGCGACGAAGCCCTCTCCATTCTGCCGGGCAAGACCCGCAGGCCTTGTGACGGGTCGGCGCAGCGCATCATTTTTTGCAAAAACAACACGCGCGCTCAACCCCCGGCGTCTCCTGCGAGCGAAGTTGTTGAGAAACATTTCGCAAGATTGGCAATAAAACAACACCCCATTCATCGCTTAAATCCAAAGAGGTGTTTGAATATTGACCATAAAATTCTTATTGGCCTTTCGTCTAATCGCTTGATGTGAATCAAGAAGGCACTCTCGTTGAAGAGGCATACTCTGACATGCCTTCCTTGTGACATGATGGACAGCGAAAACGGCTTCGCGCAGAGATGAAGATCGTCCTTCATCTTGCTTGATCTCCTATGGGGTCGCCATTCGCCGCGTCCATGGTCACGCGCTCCACGGCATGAGGACTTTGGGGGATGCGATGCGGATGAAATCGATACAAAACAAAATCGCGGCTTTGGCTGGCGCCTGCTTGGCCGGAACGGTGATGACTCTCGTCGTGTTCGGCGTGGTGTCCACCCGAACGACGAACAGTTATGTCGGCGAAAGCGTCTCGGGCATTCTCAACAAGACGACGCAGGAGTCGCTTCAAAACCTCGCCGCGTCACAAGCCGGACTGATCCGTTCGGAGTTTGAGACGGCGCTGAACGCCGCCCGCACCATGGCCCACAGCTTCGCGACCATGGTTGACGGGATGAATCCCGGTCACGTTCCCGTGGAACGGCGTCGCGAAGCCCTCAACGGTGTCCTGCTCAACGTGCTGCGCAACAACCCGCTGTTCAACGGCACCTATTCGGCGTGGGAACCGGACGCGCTCGACGCCGCCGACAAGGAGTTCCGCAACCGGCGTGACACCGGAACCGACGCGACCGGGCGCTTCATCCCCTATTGGAATCGCGACGAATCGGGCCGCATCGCCATGCAGCCCTTGGTCGAGTATGACAGCCGCGCCCTGCACCCCAACGGCGTGATGAAGGGCGGCTGGTACATCGGGCCGCAGGAGACCGGCAAGGAAAGCGTGCTCGACCCCTTGCCCTACATCGTGCAGGGCAAGCAGGTGTTCCTCGCCACCCTGTCGGTTCCCATCGTCGTCGGCGGCAAGTTCGTCGGCGTCGCCGGATCCGACTTCAACCTCGACTTCGTTCAGCAATTGGCGGCCAAGGTCAGCAAAGCGGTCTATGACGGGCGCAGCGAGGTCGTCATCGTCAGCAACATGGGCTTGATCGTCGCCCACAGCGCCCGACCGGCGAGCGTCGGTCAGCCGCTCGCCACCATCGATCCCTCCTGGCGGGAGGATCTGGCCATCGTGCAGGGCGGCAAGCCCCAGGTCGATGTGCAGACCGGAACCAACCTGCTGCGGAGCTTCGCGCCGATTCCGCTGGGGGCCACCGGAAAGCCATGGGCGGTGTTGATCCAAGTGCCGCGCGACGTCGTGCTCGCCGATGGTTTGGCCCTGTCCGCGTCGTTGAACGAGCGGGCGAACAGCAGCGTGCTGTGGCAGGTCGCCGTCGGCGTCCTGGTCGTGTCGTTGGCGGTCGGCGTGATGTGGATGATGGCGCGTGGGATCGCCCGTCCGATCCGGGCCAGCGTCCGCTTCGCCGAAGGAATCGCCGCCGGTCAGTTCGACCAAACGCTGGACATCCGGCAGGAGGATGAAATCGGCGCGCTCGCCGACGCGCTGCGCAAGATGTTGGACGATCTCCAGCGCATGATCGCCCAGCGCGCCGCCGATCAGGCGCGGATGGAGGCGGAGCGGCGCTCGGCGATGCTGCGGCTCGCCGACGATCTGGAGGCGCGGGTGGGCAACGTGGTCGAAACGGTCGATTCCGCCGCGCGGACGATGAACGGCACCGCTCAGGCGATGGCGGCGACCGCCAGCCAGACCACGCAGCAAGCCAGCGTCGTGGCCACCGCGTCGAATGAGGCCAACGTCAATGTGCAGACCGTCGCGGCGGCGACCGAAGAATTGTCGGGGTCGATCCGCGAAATCGGCCAGCAGGTCAACCGCTCGGCCAGCGTCGCCCGCGAGGCGGTGGCCGCCGCCCAGCAGGCGAACGGTCGGGTTCTGGGACTGACCGAGGCGGCGGCCAAGATCGGCGCCGTGGTTCAGTTGATCCAGGACATCGCCAGCCAGACCAACCTTCTGGCGCTGAACGCCACCATCGAGGCGGCGCGCGCGGGCGAGGCGGGCAAGGGCTTCGCCGTCGTCGCCGGGGAGGTGAAGAACCTCGCCACCCAGACGGCCAAAGCCACCGAGGAAATCGCTGGGCAAGTCAGCGACATGCAGCGGGTGACGCATGAAACGGCGGCGGTGATTAAGGAGGTCGGCGTCATCATCGCGCAGATCGACGACATCTCGACCAGCATCGCGGCGGCGGTGGAGCAGCAGGGCGCGGCGACGATTGAGATCGCCCGCAACGTCCAGCAGGCGGCCACCGGCACCCGCGAGGTGTCGTCCACCATCTCCGACGTGCGGCACGCCGCCGAGAAGGCGGGGCAATCGGCTGGCGAGGTGCTGACGGTGTCCACGCAGCTTTCCGGCGAATCCAACCGGCTGCGCAGCGTCGTGGACGCCGCCCTGTCCCAGATCCGCGCGGCCTGACGGCGCGCGGCGACCCTACCAATGGCCTCAGGCGTTAGTGTTTTTGCGCCTGAGGCCAAAAGGGAGAGCGACTTTTCAGCGGATCACTTGGCGGCGATTCCCAGTTTGGCCTGAACGGCGGCCAGACCGTCTTTGCCGTCGATGGTGGTGACGCCCTTCAGCCAGCTCTTCAGCGTGTCGGGGTTCTTCTTCAACCAGGCCTTGGCGGCGTCGTTGGGCTTTTTGTTGGCGTTCATGATGTCGTCCATGACCGCGTTTTCGATGCCCACCGTGAAGGACAGGTTGGCCAGCAGCGCCCCGACGTTCGGGCACTCGGCGGCGTAGCCCTTGCGCACGTTGGTGCTGACGGTCGCCCCGCCGAAATCCGGGCCGAACCAATCGTCGCCGTCGGCCAGATAGGTGAGGTCAAACGACTTGTTCATCGGGTGCGGCGCCCAGCCCAGGAAGGCGATGAACTTCTTGTTTCGGGTGGCGCGCTTGACCTCGGCCAGCATCCCGGCCTCGCTCGATTCGATCATCTTGAAGTCTTTCAGGCCAAACGCGTCGGCCTTCAGCATCTTGTCGATGATGAGGTTGCCGTCGTTGCCGGCCTCGATCCCATAGATCTTGCCGTCCAGCTTGTCCTTGAACTTGGCCAGATCCTTGAAGCTCTTCAGCCCGGCGTCGGCGGCGTATGTCGGCACCGCCAGCGTGTATTTCGCCCCTTCCAGATTGACCCGCGTCACCTCGACCGAGCCGTCTTCCAGCGCGGGCTTGATGAACGGCTCCATCGTCGGCATCCAGTTGCCCAGGAAGACGTCGAGCGACTTGGTCTTCAGCCCGGTGTAGACCAGCGGGACGGAGGTCATGGTGGTGGACGGCGTGTAGCCCAGCGCCTCCAGCGTCACCGAGGCCAAGGCCGTGGTCGCCGCGATGTCGGTCCAGCCCACATCGCCAAAGCGCACCTTCTTGCAGGACGCCGCGTCGGCGGCCAACGCCGCGCCCGCGCCCAAGCTCAGCAGCGCCGCAGCGCTCAGCGCGGTCAGCGCCTTCCAGGCCGTCTTCATGGTCAAACTCCTTGTGATGTCGTGGATGTCGTGTGGGTGGCGAGGTGTGATGAGGGGGCTGGACCGGGCGGACGGGGCGATTTCGCCATCGACGGCCCGGCGAAAAAAGCGCATCTCTTGGCGACAAAACCAAAGTCGGGGTACGGTTGTTCGCAGCCCCGCAAGCCGTCACGCAAGGTTGGTGAATGCCCAAAGTTGGAATGGAACCCATCCGCCGCCGTCAGTTGATCGAGGCGACCATCGCGTCGATGGGGGAACGCGGGCTGGCCGACACCACGGTCCAGACGATCAGCCGGGGGGCGGGCGTCTCGCCCGGCATCATCCACCATTATTTCGGCGGCAAGGACGAATTGCTGGCGGCGACGATGCGCAGCATGCTGGACCAGCTTCGCGCCGACGTCACCGAACGGCTGGCCGCCGCCGGTTCGCCGCGCGCCCGGTTGGAGGCGATCATTGATTGCAACTTCGCCGAGGCCCAGTTCGACCCGCGCGTGGTCTCGGCTTGGCTGGGTTTTTGGGCGCAATCCCCGCACAACCCGGCGCTCGCCCGTTTGCAGCGGATCAACGCCCGGCGCCTGCATTCCAACCTGCGCCACAGCCTGCGCGCCCTGCTGCCGCTGGAGCGGGCCGAGCGGGTGGCGAGCGGGCTGGCGGCGATGATCGACGGGCTGTGGCTGCGCTCCGCCCTGACCGGGGCGATGGACGGGCGGGAGGCCCGCGCCGTCGCCTTGAGCTATCTGGACGCCGAACTGAACGCCTGACGCTGTGGCGCGGGGGGTGGAAACGTCCCCCGTCACCGTTTTCCGCCTTGCGGGGCGTTCTTGCCGAAGCTCTGGGTGATGCGGTCGAGCATGATCGCCAGCAGAACGACCGACAGGCCGCTTTCGACCCCCAGACCGATGTCGAGCCGCTGGATCCCCTGAAGCACGACGTTGCCCAGCCCCCCCGCCCCGATCATCGAGGCGACGACGATCATCGACAGCGCCATCATCATGGTCTGGTTGACCCCGGCCATGATCGACGGCAGCGCGTTGGGCAGTTGCACTTTCAACAACAACTGATGCTCGCGGCAGCCGAAGGCGCGCCCGGCCTCGACCAGTTCGACCGGCACCTGCCGGATGCCCAGCGCGGTCAACCGCACGGCGGGCGGCATGGCGAAGATGACGGTGGCGATGATGCCCGGCACCCGGCCCAACCCAAAAAACATCACCGCTGGGATCAGATAGACGAAGGCGGGCATGGTCTGCATGAAATCCAGCAGCGTCGCCCCCACCCCGTCGGCCCACCGGCTGCGCGCCATCCAGATTCCCAGCGGCACGCCCAGCAGCAGGCTGAGCAGGGTGGAGGACAGCACCAGGCCAAGGGTCGAGGCCATCGGCTCCCACAGGCCCATGGAAAAGATGGCGGCGAGCGACAGCAGGGTGAACAGGGCGAAGCCCTTGCCGACCCGCCACAGCGCCGCCGCCGTGACGGTCGCCCCCAGCGCCCAGGGCGGCGCGCCCAACAACGCCCCGTCGATGGCCCCGCCGAACCCGTCGACCACGGCGGCGATGACGTCCAGCGTCGGTTGGCCATGGTCGAGGATGCGGTTGACCAGCCAATCGGCCCAACGACCGACGCCGCCGCCCAGCAGGGCCGACAACTCCTCATCCATGGCGCGGTCCCCCGCGATCCAGCGTTTCCAGCAGCGCCGCGCGCGACAGCGCGCCGAGGAACCGCCCGTCGCCGTCCACCACCGGCAGCGGACAAGGGGCCGAGGCCACCCGGCGCAGCAGCCCATGCAGGGAATCGTCGCCCTGCGCCGGTTCCAAACCGCTCACCAGTGTTCCAGACTCCCGCGACAGCACGCCGAGGAACCGCCCGTCATGGCCCCGGATGTAGCCGTAACCGACGCCGCGCTCGGCCAGACGGCGCAGCGCCGGGGCTGGGTCGGCCTCTTCGTCCAGCAGAACCATGCGGTCGTCGCAGCGGGCCAGATCGCGGGCGCGCAACAGGCGGGAGGCGTCCACCCCCCGGAAAAAGGCGCGGACGTAATCGTCGGCGGGGCTGCGGATGATCTCCGCCGGGGTTCCGATCTGGACGATGCGGCCATCCTCCATCACGGCGATGCGGTCGGCGATGCGCATCGCCTCCTCCGCGTCGTGGGAGATGAAGACGATGGTCCGCGCCTGCTCGCGCTGAAGCCGCAAAAGCTCGTCCTGCATGTCGGCGCGGATCAACGGGTCAAGCGCCGAAAACGCCTCGTCCATCAGCATGATGGTGGGATTCTTGGCCAGCGCGCGGGCCAGACCGACGCGCTGCTGCATCCCGCCGGACAATTCGCGCGGATAACGGTCGGCGTAGGCGGACAGGCCGACCTTGTCCAACGCTTGCAAGGCGGCGGCCCGCCGTTCGGCCTTGCCCACCCCGGCGATTTCCAGCCCGAAGGCGGCGTTGTCCAGGGCGTTGCGGTTGGGCAGCAGGGCGAAGGATTGGAACACCATCGACATGTCGCGGCGCAGAACCTCGACCAGCTCGCCTTTGGACAGCGCCGTTAGATTGCGGCCATCCAGCCGGATGTCGCCGCCCGACGGCTCGATCAGCCGGTTCAGCAGCCGGATCATGGTCGATTTGCCCGACCCCGACAGCCCCATGATGACGAAGATTTCGCCCGCCCGAATGTCAAAGCTGGCGTCCACCACCCCGACATTGACGTTCAGCCGCCGCAGCACCTCCGCCTTGTCGGCCCCGGCCTTGAGCAGGGCGAGGGCCGGACGGGGGTCGTCGGCGAAGATTTTGCACAGATTGCGCACCTCAAGCCGAGTGGTGGACCGGGCTTCCACCACACGCGCGTCTGGCCGCGTCTGCGCCGCGTCCGCCGAAGAAAAGGCGGCGTCGGATGGCAAGATCATGGTCATGACGGCGGTTCCTGAACGGTGCGTTGGCCTCCCCAAGCGAGAGTCGCCGTAGATTGCCCCGAGACGCCCCGCCGGGTCGATAGTCACGTCGCCTGGAATTGCATTTTGATGACTGGATCGTGACCAAAGGACAACATGCCGCGTTTTGTTTTTTATTGAACGACCAATCAAAAACAGACAAACGGACGCGGAGACCTTGCCAAAGGTTTCCGCGTCCGCCCGTTTGGATCACGCCGCCTTGATGTGCTCCAGGAAACGCGCCACGCCGCGATGCAAGCCATCGACCTGCCCGGCCAGTTCCGTGGCCCCAAGCGCGATTTCATCGGCCAGCGAGCGGGTTTCGCCGGTGGCCGCCTTGACCCGGTCGATGTTGTCGGTCACGTCCGACACGCCCGACGCCGCCAGATGCACGCCGCGCGTCACCTCATGCGAGGCCGCCTGCTGCTCTTCGACCGCCGAGGCGATGGTCAGCGACATTTCGCTCATCGAGCCGATGGTCGATCCGATGCCCGCCAGGGCTTGCACGGCGGCGGCGGTTTGCTCCTGAATGCTGGCGACCTGCTGGGCGATTTCGTCGGTGGCCTTCCCCGTTTGGCTGGCCAGATTCTTCACCTCGTTGGCGACGACGGCGAAGCCCTTGCCCGCCTCACCGGCGCGCGCCGCTTCGATGGTGGCGTTCAGCGCCAGCAAATTGGTTTGCCCGGCGATGGCGCTGATGAGCTTGACGATGGCGCCGATGCGGTTGCTGGCCACCGCCAGGCTCTGGATCGTGTCGTCGGTGTGGCGGGCCTCTTCCACCGCCTTTTGCGACATGCTGTTGGAACGGTTGACCTGTTGGGTGATCTCGCCAATCGACGCCGTCATCTCCTCGATCGCCGCCGCCGCCGTTTGCACGGACGCGGAGGTTTGTTGGCTGGCTTGGCTGACGGCGACCGCCAGATCGTCGGTTCCCGACGCCGAGGCGCCCAGGCGGGTCGCGGTCTGGCGCAAGCGTTCGGAAAAGGCCCGCTGGCTGTCCACCAACCCCATGACGTTGGATTGGAATTCGGCGGCGGCGCTTTCCATCGCCCGACGCTTGTCGTGCGCGGCGCGCTCCTCCAACGCGGCCTGCTCTTGCGCCATGGCGTCAAGCCGCAGGGCGTTCGTCTTGAACACCTCGACCGCGCGGGCCATCGACCCGATTTCGTCCCGCTTGTCGGCGAAGGGGACGGTCACGCTGTGATCCCGTTCGGCCAGCTTGGCCATCACCGCCGTCAGGGTTTGCATGGGGCGGGCGATGCCGCGCGACAGCAGCCACCCGGCCAAGGCCGACAGGCCCAGCGTGCCGATGGCGATGGCGATGGTGACGCGCAGGGCCTGGGAAAGCGTCGCCTCATACTCTTGGCTGTTCACCGCGATCACGGATACGCCGATGTTCTTGCCGCCGAAATCACGGATGGGGGCCATCCGCACCGCCGTCCGGTTGTTGTCGACGTCCAAAATCAAGGAGATCGTCGCGCCGTCGCGCGCGCTCTCCAACTGTTCCGGCTTCACCACCAAATTCTGCGGCAGCGTCGATCCCGACGGTTTCAACACCCGATCCGCCCCAGCGAAAAAGGCGGCGACGGCGGCGCCGGTTTTGCGGGTGTAGTCGGTGGCCAGGGTTTGGTCAAAAGCGATGCCGACCTCGACAACCCCGACAAAGCGCCCCTTGTCGGAAACCGGCGTGATGCCGCGCAAACCGGCTTGCCCGGTCGCCGCGCCGACTTCGATTCCCGTCAACATCTTTTGACCGCGCACCGCCTCGGCGATCATTGGCCGCTTGGCGGCGAGATCGTCGCCGAATTGGGATGGCAGATGGGGGCGGCTGATGACGAGACCGGATGAATCCACCGCCGTCATGTTGGCGACGCCGTAGGCTTTCAAACGACCAAGCAGAGGGGCGAGCAAGCGCGTCGTTTCGTCGTGATTGCGGCTCGCCATCGCCTGGATCAATTCCGCGTCGCTGGTGATGGTGGCGCTCAACTGACCGGCCTGCGTCGCTCCGTTGCTGAAGGCGTATTCATAGCGTTCGGCAAAATTTGACAGGCTCTGCTGCTCCGCGTTCTCGATCAATTTTGTCATGAAGACGTAGCTTCCGGCCGAAACCGCCAAAATTGCGAAGCCCGCCACGGCCAGAAAATACAAAATAATCCGGTTTCCAACGCTGAAAGCCATAGCTCTTCCCCCACTCCCTGCATGCCGCCACAATTGTGGCTGTTTTGTAATTTGCAAAGAATGGGCCGCTCATAAGACGTGAGGATCTCATACCGATGAACGCCAGAACAGCAACCTATCGGTGTTTTTGAATCATGTGTCTGCGCTATGCGTCGCAAAATGCAAAAACGCACAGGCGAATTGGGAGACTATCAAGGAAATTTACTGACAACCGAAACGTAAATTCTTGTGACAATATTATGGAAATATTCAAATTTGAAAAATCAGACATCCTCACATGTTCGATCCAAGGCAACGGAGCCGGTCGAAAAGCGGATGAGGATTGACGGCTCCAATGCCACCGGCGCCCAACGCGACGCCCTCACCCGCGCCTTCACCGATCAGGAAGGCGCGGGGCAGCGCAGAACGTCTTACAGAACGCCTTTGCCCGCGATCAGATCGCGAAGATTGACTTCGGGCCGCGCGCCGACATGGCTGATGATCTCGCCCGCCGCGATGGCGCCCAGACGGCCGCAGACCGCCGGGGACAGGTCGCGGGTGAAGCCGAACAGGAACCCAGCGGCGTAGAGATCGCCGGCCCCGGTGGTGTCGACGACGCGGGCGACCGGCTCCGCCGCCACCTCGACCATTGTTTCGCCCGACACGATGACCGCGCCCTTTTCGCTGCGGGTCAGCGCCGCGACCTTGCCCAGCCGCTTGACGGCGGCGAGCGCGTCTTCAAAACGGTCGGTTCCGTAGAGCGCGCCGATTTCATGCTCGTTGGCGAACAGGATGTCGACGTGGTTTTCCACCAGATCCAGGAATTCAGCGTGGTGGCGGTGAACGCAGAAGCTGTCGGACAGCGACAGCGACACCTTGCGCCCGGCGGCGTGCGCGATGGCGGCGGCCTTGCGGAACGCCTCCTTCGCGCGGGGGGGATCCCACAGATAGCCTTCCAGATAGGTGACTTGCGAGGCGGCGATCAACTCCTCGTCGATGTCCTCCGGCCCCAGCTCGACGCAGGCGCCAAGATAGGTGTTCATCGACCGCTGGGCGTCGGGCGTCACCAGAATCAGGCAGCGCGCGGTGGACGCGCCGCCGACCAGCGGGGCGGTGTCGAAACGCACGCCCGAAGCGCGGATGTCGTGGCCGAACACGTCGCCCAACTGGTCCTTGGCGACCTTGCCGATGTAGGCGCCCTTGCCGCCCAGCATGGCGACGCCCGCCATGGTGTTGCCCGCCGAACCGCCGGACATTTCAACGCCCGGCCCCATGCGGCCATAAAGGTCTTCGGCGCGCGCGGTGTCGATCAGGGTCATCGCCCCTTTTTCAACGGCGTTGGCGGCGAGAAAGGCGTCGTCGGCGTGGGCGATGACGTCCACGATGGCGTTGCCGATGCCGGTGACGTCGAAGGCGGCGGTGGCCATGGGCGCTCCTTACAGGAAATGGGAAAGGAAATGGGGTTGGTGGCGAATGCGGGCGGGAGTATAGCGGCGGCGGCGGCGTTCACAAGGCTGGTGGCGGGCCGGATGCGCGCGAATGTTGCGGGGACCTCAGGATTCTGCAAACACAATAGAGCGCAGGAAGAATCAAACTCTCCAAGGTTATCTTCCTTCAATATTTTACAAAAATCGGAATGCCCCAACAAAACCCTGTGATTGAAAGACCTTGTCGCCATCACCTGTAAGAACCCAACCGCCTGAGATCAGGGTTTCCCCCTAGTTCGGCGGCGGGCGCCCCCTGCTTGACAGAGTTAACTCTGGGAGTGAGGATTTTGGGGCGCCAACACGAACGCCGATAGCCCGATCCGATTGGCCCGCCGAGGAGGCGTTATGCTGCAAAGCCAAGTCCGGCGCCTGTCCTTGCGAACGGCGATCATGCTGCCTTTCGCCACGCTGATGCTGGTGTCGGTGGCGTTGATGGGCTACGCCGCGCATGTCAATCACGAACGGCTGTTGACGGAGCAAAGCCAGCGGGTGATCGGCGGTTTGACCGCACGCACGCACGATATTTTGTCCCATTTCCTGGACGCTCCCTACGCCATCTTGCGGGTGATGCGGCAGGAGATTTTGTTCGACGATCTGTATGTCCCCGGCGACATGACGCGGATCGAAAACAAGATACGGTCGTTGTACAACGGCGCGTTCATTGATCTTCAGCAGATCACCGTCATCGGCTATGGCGCCCAGAACGGCGAATGGTTTGGGTTGCGCCGGGAAGCCGGGGGCGGTTTCGCCGCCATGGTCCGCGACCGGCGCAGCGATTGGGAGCTGCGCATCCACGCCGGAGATTCGCTGAACAGCCCGATCATCGCCCGATATCCCGATTACGATCCGCGCAAACGCCCCTGGTATCAGGATGGGCTGGCGAAGAACGCGCCCGCCTGGACATCCATCTACAGCAATTACGATGAGAAGCAGGAGATCACCATCTCCGCCACAGCCCCGAGTCTGGACGCGGGCGGCGCCATTCAGGGCATCGTTGTGGCGGACGTGAAGCTGGAGGGGATCAGTCGATTCCTGGGCGACGCTCCCGATCTTGGGCATGGGGCCATTTTCATCATCGACGGCGAAGGCCGTCTGGTCGCCCAATCGGGCAACAGCCCAATCGTGGCCAGCCCGTCGGACAAGGAAAAGGCGGGAAATCGGTTGCTGGCGCAAGACAGCCATCACCCGTTGGTGCGGGCGGCGGCCCCCTTCCTCGCCACGGCGCAGGACAGCGCGCGGGAAATCACCCGGAATGAAGGGGAACGCCTGTTCCTGAAGGTCACGCCCTATGTGGATCCCCGTGGTCTGGATTGGCGGATCGCCGTGGTGATGAACGAAAGCGACCTGATTGGGTCATTGCGCGGCGAAATCCTGACCACCTTGTGGGTGGTGATCGGCATCGCGCTGTTTGGGGTCGTGGTGGGTTTGGTCCTGCTGCAACTCATCATCCAGCCGATTCTGCACACGGCCCACGCCGCGAACAACTTGGCGCGCGGCGAATGGCGGCATGATCTGACGCCGGGCGTCTCGTTGCGGGAAACGGCGCTGCTGGTCGACGCTTTCAACGACATGTCGGTTCGGTTGCGCCGGTCTTTTCAGGAGTTGCGCGACCGCATCGTGCGCGATCCGTTGACCAACCTGTTGAGCCGGTCGGGCTTGTGCGAAACGCTGGCCGAGCGTGACCGCAGCGCCTCCGGCGGCGACGTGGTCGTGGTGGCTCTGATCGGGTTGGACGGCTTTCGCGGCATCAACAACAGCATCGGCCACGGCGCGGGCGACGCCCTGTTGTCCAGCGTCGCCAGCCGTCTGTCCATTCATTGCCCCGACGACGCGCTGGTCGCCCGGGTCGATGGCGACGAATTCGCCGTGGTGTTGGGCGGTCCGGCGACCCCGGAAACAATGCAGACCATCGGGCAATGGGCGCTGGAACTGTTCGCCGCCCCCTTCCGCACGGGCGAGGACGAGGTGGTGGTCAGCGCCTGCGTCGGCGTCGCGGGCGGCGTGCTGGACCATCAGGACGACATCGAAGCGCACCTGCGCCACGCCAGCGTCGCCTTGACCGAGGCCAAACGGCGCGGCCCCCGCGCGACCCGCGTGTTCGAACCCGACATGATGAGCAAGTCTGTGGAGCGCACCCGGCTGATCGCCGAAATGGCGCCGGCGCTGACGCGAGGCGAGTTCCGTCTGGTCTATCAGCCGGTGGTCGATCTGACGCGGGGCGGGCGGGTGGTGGGGGCGGAGGCGCTGTTGCGCTGGCATCACCCGCGAAACGGAATGATCCCGCCCGATCTGTTCATTCCGTTGGCCGAGGAAAGCGGGCAAATTCTGGACATTGGCGGTTGGGTTCTGCGCACCGCCTGCCACGACATCGCCAGCCGCCTGCACCGGGGCTGGCCGAGCGATTTCGATCTGCACGTCAACGTGTCGGTGCGCCAGCTCATCCAATCGGGCTTCGTCGAGACGGTCGAAGCGGCGCTGATCGCCTCGGGCTTGCCCGCCGACAATTTGACCCTGGAGATCACCGAAACCTCGCTGGCCACCGACGGGCTGATCGCCAGCGAGGCGCTGACCCTGCTGCGCGACATGGGGGTCCGCGTCGCCATCGATGATTTCGGCACCGGCTATTCCTCCCTCTCCTACCTCACCAGCCTGCCGTTCGATGGGCTGAAGATCGACCGCTCCTTCGTCAACGGCATGACTGGAAACGGCCAATCGCGGACCATCGTGAACTCCATCGTCGGGATCGCCCGCAGCTTCGACGTGCATCTGGTCGCCGAAGGGGTGGAAACGCTGGAACAGGCCGCCGCCCTGCGCGATTTGGGCTGTGAACGGGCGCAAGGCTATCTGTTTGGCCGCCCATTGCCCCTGAGCGATTGGACCGACCCGGCGCACCTGCCGCGTTTGGCCGCCGGATGACGGAGATCCGGCAAGGAGGCTGGGACGAATCCGATTGACGATTGGTCAGACCAACGCGGGAAGCGGCTTGACGTTGGCGTATGGTCAATGGCCAAATCGGCGTCCCGACCCGCGCGCCACCATCGGATCCCCCCTCCCATGACCTCCGCTTTTTCGCGTCTGGCGAACCCCTTCGCCGCTTCCCCCGTCACCTGCGTCGAGGATTTGCGGCGGCTGGCCAAGCGGCGGGTGCCGCGCATGTTCTATGATTACGCCGATTCCGGTTCCTACACCGAAGGCACCTATCGGGCCAACCAGTCGGATTTCGCCAAGGTGACGCTGCGCCAGCGCGTCGCCGTGGACATGACCAACCGCAGCCTCGCCAGCCAGATGGTCGGGTTGCCGGTGGCCATGCCGGTGGCGCTGGCCCCGACCGGCCTGACCGGGATGCAGCATGGCGACGGCGAGATCCTCGCCGCCCGCGCCGCCGCCAAGGCCGGGGTTCCCTTCACCCTGTCCACCATGAGCATCTGTTCGATCGAGGACGTCGCCGAGAACACCGACAAGCCCTTTTGGTTTCAGCTTTACGTGATGCGCGACCGTGATTTCATCGACCGGCTGATCGACCGGGCCAAGGCGGCCCGCTGTTCGGCGCTGGTGTTGACGCTCGATCTGCAAATTCTCGGGCAGCGGCACAAGGACATCAAGAACGGCCTGTCCACCCCGCCGCGCATGACCCTGCCCAACATTCTGGACATGGCGACCAAGCCGCGCTGGTGCCTGAGCATGCTGAACACCCAGCGGCGGACCTTCCGCAACATCGTCTGCCACGCCAAGGGGGTTGGCGATTTGCGCTCGCTGTCGTCTTGGACCGCCGAGCAGTTCGACCCGACCCTGAGCTGGGACGATGTGCGCAAAATCCGCGACCGCTGGGACGGCAAGCTGATCGTCAAAGGCATTTTGGACCCGGAGGACGCGGTCATGGCGGCGGAAAGCGGGGCCGACGCGTTGATCGTGTCCAACCATGGCGGGCGTCAGTTGGACGGGGCCATGTCCTCCATCGCCGCCCTGCCCGCCATCGCCCAGGCGGTCGGCGACCGGATCGAGGTTCTGATGGACGGCGGAATCCGCAGCGGCCAGGACGTCATCAAGGCGTTGGCGCTGGGGGCCAAGGGCGTCTTCATCGGTCGCGCCTTCCTGTACGGATTGGGCGCCGGGGGTGAGGCGGGCGTCACCCAATGCCTGGACATCATCCGCAAGGAACTGGACGTCACCATGGCCATGTGCGGCCTGCGCGACGTGCGGGACGTCACCGGCGCCATTCTGGCTGGAACGCCGAATTTCGCGCGGTAAGCGCAAAGGCGCTTCGCTCCGTCCCCTTCACAGCGTTGCCGCGACGCTGGCGATTTTCTCGCGCAACCAGCCGTGGGACGGCGATGCGGAGTGTCGTCGGTGCCAGATCAACGACATCTCATAAGACTCGGATGGGAAGGGCAAAGGGCTGATCGTCAATCCCAAAGGACCAGCGCTGAGGTCAGCCACTTTCCCGGGCAGAGTCGACAGCATCGGCACCTGTGTCAGCATCGTTGGAATGGTCATGAACTGTGTCGTTGACGCGGCGACGTACCGCTTGGTTCCTAAAGCGTGCAGTTCGTCGTCAACGAAGCTGCTGAATCCTCCACGCATCGACGGCATCAAATGGGGGAAACGGGTGTAATCCTCCAAACTGATTGGCGGTTCCAGCGGCACCAGACGCGGGTTGAACAGACACACAAGATTTTCCGAATAGAGAGCTTGACGGTCGTGCCAACGCCGGATGGTCGGGAAATAACCAATGGCCATGTCCACGCTTCCGTTGTCCATCGCGTCCAACGTGGCTTCTGAATCCAAACTTATGATCGCGATGGCGATTTGTTGACGACTGGCGTCCCACAAAACCGTTGTCAGCAAGATCGGTTGGACAGAATCAAAGGCGCTGATGGTGAAGTTTCGCTCCTCGTTTCCGGGTTCAAAGGTCTCTTCCAATGACAGGGCCTGAGCGGCGGCAAGCAACACGTCACGCAAGGGTTGGGCCAGCCGCTGAGCGCGGGGACTGGGTTCCATTTGGTTGCCGGTCCGCACGAACAGCGGATCGCCCACCAGCGTCCGCAACCGGCTGAGCGAGTGGCTAACCGCCGATTGGCTTACTCCAAGCCGTTCGGCCGCGCGCGAGACGCTGCGGGTTTCCAACAAGGCGTCGAACACCTTGATCAGATTCAGGTCCAACTGAGGGTTATGAATGCTGGTCATAACGTTATGTCTCGCATCAGCCTTGCTCCAGAGGTCCAATCTTGCATACAGTGGACTGCATCAACCAACCAGACATCAAAAAATAAAAGAAAGGTAACTCTCCATGTTCTAGAGATTGATACAAATACTAATGAAATAAATTTCATAATTTAATTTCAGATATCTGTAAAAGTATAACGAACGCGTGATAATAAATGAAGATTTCATCTGTAAAAATTTTTTGATTGAGACAGACAGAATTATTGAGTTTGCAATATCCAAAAATATTAACGATTGCCTTGCACGGCGAAGGCAATCAATTTTTGTCAATCTGGCTCCAATCCCGCGCTTGACGCACGTTTATCACAGCTTTCCTTGAAAATCCTGAAAGCTGTTTGCCGCATCTGCGCCGTTTCAATCCTTTTGAATGTGGGGATCCTATGCTGAACACTCTTGCCCAGATCTCTGCGACTCATCTGTCCGATGAAACCGTGCTCGCTCTGCGCGTCGCGTTGCGGTTGCTTCATTTCATAGGGCTTGTCCTTGGCCTCGGCGCGGCGACGCTGCTGGACTTGATGCTGTTCAAACGGCGCAAGGAACCATTGACCGACGACATGGTTGCGACTGTGGAGATGTTTTCCAAGGTTGTTTTCTTCGGCCTCGCGCTGCTCTGGATTTCCGGGGTCGGTTTTCTCCTCCACTATACCCAATTCGACCCCCAAAAACTTGCCAATCCAAAAATATTGGCAAAGATTGTGATCGTTTTTATCCTATCCATCAATGGATTTTTCATTCACTCCTTGGTTTTGCCCCATATTCGCGCAAATGTCGGCTGGCCTTGCCTTGCACAACTCAACCGAGGCCGTCGCTGGTTGTTTTGTTCCATTGGCGCAGTATCGGCAGTGTCTTGGTACGCGCCGTTTCTGCTTGGGGCGGTTCCACAGTTCAACTTTGTCGTGCCGACTCTAACCATTCTGACTGGCTACGCCATCATTCTGTCTCTGGCCATGCTTGCCGCCATTGTGTCGCTTCTGCCGCAGCACGCCCCGCAAAATCGGCTCGACATGATCGGCGCGCGGTGAGTTTTTTAGGACATCAATGGCTCATAAAGCGCCTGGGTTCAGGCCAAGCGTCCTTGTGGGGCCGCAAGCGTATAGGTTCCGTTTGCGGCCCCATCCATTGCGACGCTCAGCCGAAACGGCGAGACGTCACCGGCTCCAGATCGCCGCGCCAGTCGCGGATCTCCGTTTCGACCCGTTCGGCGGCGCGCTGGTCGCGGAAACGCTTGCGCACCCGGCCATTCGCCCCGCGCGCCTGCATGGCCAGCAGGCGGGTTTCGACCTCGGGATCGCTGGCGATGGCCTGACGCCACCGCTCCAACCGGATTTCGACCACCGCGTCGACGATGTTTTGCGTTCCAGGACGGCGGCCCAGCTTGGCGACGCTGGGGGCCAGACGGGCGGCGGCGGAGGCCGCGACCTCGGCGGGCATGCCGGGGAAGACGTTGCGCACCGCCGTGGCGATGGATTGCTTCAGATCCTCGCCGCGTTCGCGCTCCTCGGCGTGGCGGCCTTGACGGTTTTCCGCCCGCGCGTGCCGTTTGACCTGCCAGGACAGCACGTCGGAGGCGACGGCCCGGCCATCCTCGTCCAGCCACACCGCCGCGTCGGCGCCGCCGCGCAGGATGCGGCGGGCGGCGTCGGGGGTTTCGGCGTCCTCCGCCTCGACCACCAGGGCCAGACGCAGAGTCACCAGTGATTTGAGCGAGCGTTCCCGCCCCGGATCCCCGGCCAGCAGCGCCGCGCGGGCCATCGCGTCGGTTCCCAGCAGCGCCTGGATCAACTCCAGATCGCTGCGGGTCCAACGGCGCGAGGCGACCAGCCGTTCGGCCCGGTCCTTGCGCTGTTCGCGCACCAGACGGCCTTCGACATGGCCGCTCGACAGCACGGTCCACACACCCGCCGACCAGCGGGCCACCGCCCAATTGCTGCGCGGCAGCAGCGGGGCGTCGGTGGCGAAGCGCGGCGCGCTTTCGCCCTCAACCACCAGATTCCAGACGTCGGCGGCGCGCAGGCAGCCTTCGCCCGGCTCCCGCCACGGGTCGCCCGGATGCGAATAGAAACCGCCCCCGCTGGGGCTTCGCGTCACATTGGCCCATCCGGCAACCTCGGCGGCGAGATTGTCCGGCATCTCCGCTGGGCGTGTCCACGCGCCCAGCGTCATCACTCGATCAGACGACATGCATGCTCCTTGTATGACGCGGAGCTTAGCACGCCCAGAGCGTTTCCCCCAACCGGCCAAACAGTCCCGGCGTCGCCGCGTGGGCGACGCCGGGGCCGGTCGTGGCGGCTTGACGCTTAGGGCGCCGGCGTGCAGGTCAGCGTGGCGACGTGGCGGATCTGGTTGTAGGGTTTGCCGTCCAGCGCGCCGTCCTGTTTTTCGACGTGGGACGCCTCGACGACGTATTGGCCAGGCCAGGGGGTGGGAATGGTGACGCGCCCGGCGTCGTCGCTGCGCAGCTCTTTGCTCCATTTCGGCGGGCCGAAGACGGTGACTTGAGTCTTGGGCAGGGGCTGGCCGTTCAACAGCAGGGTGAAGACGCTGCCGCCCGCCGTTTGCGGCACCAGTTCCAGGGCCATCAGGCCGACGGTGTCCTCGCGCCCGACCTTGGCCTGGAACAGCGTGTAGCTGCTCTTGTCGTTCACCCCGCCGGTGCGGACGCGGACATCCCCGGCGGAAACGGCGGCCAGGGCGAAATGATCGGGCGCGCGGGTGACGACGGGCGCGGCGCCGCCCCGCGTCACCGCCTGCGGGGTCGGGATGCGCTTGAGGTGCGTGTCCTCCGTCTCGCGCAGATCCTCGGCCCATTCGCCGAAATAGGCGCGGGCGGCGGCGCCGTCGCGCTCCAGCCAGATCATGTGCGCCTGGGCGCCCGTGGTCGCGGCGACGGTCAGCAACAGGGCGCTCAGGCCCAGCTTTTTCAACATGATGACGATCCGTTGGTTGGGAAAGGAAGGACGGCTCACAGCTTGGCTTTCAGGCTGGCCATCACGGCGCGTTGCGGCCCGTACCAGCACCAGGCGTTGGAGTAGCAGGCGGTGACGTAGCGGCGGTCGAACAGGTTGCTGGCGTTGACGGCGACCTGCCAGCCGTCCAGATCGCGCCGCAGCTCCGACAGGTCATAACGGATCGCCGCGTCGGCCAGCGTGTAGGATGGAACCTTGAAGCTGTTGGCGGCGTCGCCGAAGGTCGAACCGACGAAACGCGCTCCAGCCCCCAGCCCCAACCCTCGGAGCGGTCCGCTCGACACCGTGTAATCGAGCCAGCCCGACGCGGTGTGCGCAGCGACGCCATAGGGGGTTGTGCCGACCGTGTTGGTCGTCGATTTCGTGACTTTGTTGTCGAGATAGCTGTAGGCCGCCGTGGCGCTGACGCCGCCGCCCAGGCTGGCCCGCCCCTCCAACTCCACCCCGCGCGAGCGGACTTCGCCGGTTTGGACGCTGTAGCCGGTGTGGGCCGGGTCGCTGGTGGTCACGTTGGTCCGCCGCAGATCGAACAGCGACAGCGTCAGCAGGCTGTTGCTTCCCGGCGGCTGATAGCGCACGCCGACCTCATACTGGGCGCCGCGCGTCGGCTCGAAGGGTTTGCCGGAAAAATCCGTTCCGCTCTGCGGCTCAAAGGACTCGCTGTAGCTGGCGTAGGGGGCGATTCCGTTGTCGAACAGATACACCACGCCAACCCGCCCGGTCATCGCCCGGTCGAAGCTGTCGGTGGTCCGGTTGGTCATCCGGTTGGTGGTTTCCGACGACGCCCAATCCACCCGCCCGCCGAGCAGGAAGACCAAGCGGTCGATCTTGATCTGATCCTGGGCGTAAACGCCGCTTTGCGCGCTGATCTGCGTCTGGCTGCTCGTCACCGGCGGGTCGGGGATGAACTGATTGTAGACCGGGGCGAAGATGTTCAGATCGGGGGCGCCGCCGGTGCGTTGCTGGGTGGCCAGACGCTGGCGGTAATAATCAAATCCCATCAACAGGGTGTGATGGACCGGCCCGGTGTCGAAGCGCGCCTGGGCCTGATTGTCGATGGCCCCGCCATCCAGATCGGCCAGCGTGGCGATGGTCGCCCGGCGGATCACGCGCGGGTCGGTGGAGGTCAGGGTCGAGCTGCCATAAACGCTCTTGTAATCGACCTCCGAATGCATCCAGCGGGCGTTCTGGCGCAGGGTCCAGACGCCGTTCAGCCGATGCGTCACCTCATAGCCCAGCGACGCCTGGGTGCGGTCGAAGGTTTCAAAATTCGGGTCGCCGTCGTAGAAATTGCGCGGCGCCTCGCCGTAACGGTTGGGCAGAGCCGACCCCGCCGCCGGAACTGAACCGTAGGATCCCGCCTTGGGATCGCGTTGATACCCGGCCAGAACGGTGATGGTGGTGTCGTCGCCCGCCTTCCAGGTGACGGACGGGTTGATGGCGATGCGGCGGCTTTCCGTCAGATCGACCTGCCCATCGGCGGCGCGGACCAGACCGTTGAAGCGGTAGAGCAGGCTTTTGTCGTCGTTCAGCGATCCGCCGAGATCGACCGACGCTTGGCGCGTGTTGAAACTGCCATATTGAAGGTCAAATTGGTTGAAGCGCTCCCCCGTCGGGCGCTTGCTGACGAAATTGACCAACCCGGCGGGGCTGGCTTGGCCATAAAGGACGGAGGCCGGGCCACGCAACACCTCCACCCGCTCGACCGCCGAGGTGTCGAGCTGGAACCCGGCGTAGCTGCCGCTGACCAGCCGCAAGCCATCCAGATAACTCCCCGGCGTGAAGCCGCGCAGGGTCAATTGATCGTAGCGGGTGGCGACCGACCCGCGCGTTTCCGGCGTGACGCCCGCGACGTAACGCATGACCTGATTGAGGCTCTGCGCGTTCTGCGCGTCGATCTGGTCGCGCGTGATGACCGACACCGCTTGCGGGGTTTCCACCAGTGGCGTGTCGGTCTTTGACCCGGCGGCGCTGCGGTTGGCGACAAAGCCCGTCACCGGGCCGGTCGCGCTTTCCAATGCGGCGCCCGCCCCCTCGACCGTCACCGGGCCGAGCGTCATCGGCGCCTTGTCAACCGCGTCTCCGGTCGTCGCTTGCGCCCAAACCGGCACGGCGACCAAAGCCGTGCTGGCCAACAGCCAGCCTGCCACGTTCATTTTCATAGTCTGAACATCCCGATAGCCCCCCACAAGGTCCGGAGTCGGAGTCGGCATATTTAGCGATTAAGACTTAATCGCAAATTTATTCGACGAAGCGCTTCCGATCCCGGATGGGCATGGGCATATCGATAATAAGAATCATTATCAATAGCATTTTCTGTACGGGAACTCCCCAAGCCTGGGGTGGACGGTGGAGCGCGCCAAAATCAGCAATTTCGGTCACGCGCGGCAGGACGCGGCCCGCTACGATGACGCCATTCCCAGGAGACAGCCCCCGTGCCAACCGCCGCCGCCCATCGCTACCGCGCCCGTTTTGATCGGGTGCTTCGCCACATCGAGCGGAACCTCGACGACGATCTGAGCGTCGAGGCGTTGAGCGGCGTCGCCGCCTTTTCCAAGCATCATTTTCACCGGCAATTCGCCGCGCTGTATGGCCTTGGCGTCCACCGCTATGTCCAGCTTGTTCGTTTCAAACGCGCCTCGCAGCGGTTGGCCTTTCGCGACGATCCGATCCTGACCATCGCGTTGGACAGCGGCTATGACGGGCCGGAAGCCTTTTCCCGCGCCTTCAAAAGCCGTTTCGGTCAATCGCCCAGCGCCTTCCGCGCCCAACCCGATTGGCTGGCGTGGCACGCGGTTTACCGCCCCCTGTCCATGACCCTTTCCATGACAAGGATGATTCCGATGTCCGACACCCCGCCGCCCATCGCCATCGTCTCCGTCCCGGACATTCCGGTGGCGATCCTGGAGCATCGCGGCGACCCCGCCTTGATCGGGGAGTCGGTGCGCCGCTTCATCGCGTGGCGCAAGGCGATGGGGCTGCCGCCACGCCTGCACGCCACCTACAATATTTTGCACAATGACCCGGAGCAAACGCCGCCCGAGGATTACCGCCTCGACCTGTGCGTCGCCACCGACCGCGCGGTGGAGCCGAACGAGGCCGGGATCCGCGCCGGACGGATTCCCGGCGGGCGCTGCTCGGTCTTGCGCCATGTCGGATCCGACGATGGGTTGCGCGCCGCCCTGCTGCGCCTTTATCACGACTGGCTGCCGGACAGCGGGGAGGAGTTGCGGGATTTTCCGCCCTATCTCCAGCGCGTCCGCTTTTTCCCCGACGTTCCCGAGCATGAGGCCGTGACGGACATCCTCCTGCCCCTGGCCGGGTGACGGGTCAGCCGGTGACGACGCGGCGGCAGCGCCGCTTCAGCAGGGCCATGGCCGCCTCAACCGCTTCGCCGTCCAGCGTGAACAGCCGGTCGTCCAGCATCCGCCCGTCCGAATCCATGGCGCGGACATGCAGCCCGGCTCCGGTGTCGGCGACCGACGCGTCGACGACGCCGTCCGCCGTTTCGTTGCTGGCGACGTCGAGGAAGTCGGCGACCTCGTCCAGACCGGAATCGGCCTGCCATTCGGCGTCTGCGGTGAAGTCCAACAGATCGTTCAAGCCGCCAATCGGCTCGCACCGGCGCACGCGCGGGTCAGCGGCCTTGACCTGTTCGGCGAAATGCTCCAGCGCCTCGCGCACCCGCGCCTCTTCCACCGGGTCGAGTTCGGGGTCTGGCACGCTGTCCAGGCCGAAATTCAGGGGATCGGGCAGGGTTTCGCCGCCAGGCATGCCGTCGCCGCTTTCCTCGACCAGACCGACCACGGCGACGAAGCGCGGCGACGGCCCGGCGACGGGGGCGATCAAATCCTGCTGGCGGGCGTAAGCGGTCGCGTCATCGACGGACGCCAACAGGCGGTTCAGCAGCGCCCGACGGTCGGCGGCCTCCAGATAAGACAGCGGTTCGGGATCGAGCCACAGCGGCAACAGCTTGGTGTCGGCGGCGTTTTCCAGCAGGCCGGACGCGTCCAGGCCACGCTCGATCACCTCGACGGCGGGCGGTTCGCTGAGATCGCCATCGACCTCGACCGCCAGCCAGAACAGGGTGACGGTGGACAGGTCGCCGTAGCTGTCGGTGCGCTGGATCGATTCGGCGATGGCCTCGACCTCGTCGAGGAAATTATACTGCTCATCCTCGCGCAGCTTGCCCAGCGCCGCCTCGATCACCGGCTGGCGTCCGGCGTCGAGCACCTCGTCGAGCAGCAGGCCGAAACGCTGGTCGGCGGTGCGCCACAACCGAACCAGACGATCCGCTGGCGTTCCGGCAAAAGAGCCGCCCGCTTGCGCCCCGCCCGTCCCGTTCGCTCCGTCTTTCCGCTTCGTCATGCCGTCCTCGCGCCTGAATGTCAGGCCGACCATAGGCGCCCGACGACGCGCTGTCGATCCTGTTTCAGTGGGCTTTCCGTGACACCGGGATGACGGCGGCGTCCTCGCGGCGGCTCGGTCGGTTCGGCAGCAGGACGCGGCCCGCCCCATCCCGCACATAGATCGTCGCCTCCGCCCCCGCGCAATCGGCTTCAAAAAGGAGGGGCATGTCCATGCGGCGGCCTCAAAACAGCGTCAGACGAAAACCTGCTTAGAGACTTGGGATCACAAAATCGATCAGGGTTGTTCCGGGATCATCCCGCAGATTGTCACACATCCCGTTTCGTCGCGAAGGAAGCGCGTCGGCGTCACGGCTCCATCAGCTCCGCCGCCAGAAGTGGCGTGTTGGTGACGACGAAATCAATCCGGTCGCGCATCTGCTTCAGGCTGACCGGCTTGATTAGATAGCCGGCGACGCCATGCTCCTTGGCGAAAATCACGGTGTCGGTGCTGGAATCGGCGGTCAGGAAGACGATGGCCGTGTGGTCCACCCCCTTCACCTTGATGTTGCGCACGCCCTTGAGGAATTGCAGGCCGTTCATCGGTTCCATATGCACGTCGCAAAAGACCAGATGAGGGCGGGCGCGCACCAACTCCATCAACCCGTCCTTGCCGTTGGCGCATTCACCGATGAAACGGACGCCAACCTCGCGCAACAGACGGCAGATCAGGTTGCGGGTGAAATCCTCGTCTTCAATGACGAGGATTTTCATGCGGTCATAGTGAATCTTGCTCATTCAATCTCTCCGAAAGCGCGCAGGGCCGCCCGCGTCACGCGGTTGGCGCGCGCAAGGCCGCCGTGGCGGCGACCAGTTCATCCTGGGTGGGCGGCAGCAGGCCGCACAGGAAGGCGGCGGTGTCCGGGTCGGAGTCGTCGAGCGCGTCCTGAAGATCGCCCGCAAGCTGGCCCAGCCGAACCGCGCCGACCGACAGGGCCGCCCCCTTCAGGCTGTGCGCCGCGTCGCGGGCGGCGCGTTGGTCCGCCGCCGCCAGGGCGTTGTCGATGGTCGCGATCATCCCCGGAACGGCGTCCACGAAGGCGGCGAGGAAGGCCAACGCTTCAGCCTCCGCCCGGCCAAAGCTTTCGATCAGGCGGGTCGGGTCGAACACCCAGGGATCGACGCCCGCCGCTCGCGTCGCCAGATCCGTCGCCAGATCCGTCATTTGGGCGGCCACCGGCGCGGCCGCCCGGCGCAACCCGGCGGCCTGCGGCAGGAAACGTTGCAGCGTCGCGCTCAACGCCTTGGAATCGATGGGTTTGGTCAGATAGGCGTCCATCCCCGCCTCTTGGCAGCGTTGCCCGGTGCCGGGCAGCGCGTCGGCGGTCAGGGCCACGATGGGCAGACGACGGTCGCTTCCCGCCTCCTCGGCGCGGATGGCGGCGGTCAGCTCGAACCCGTCCATTTCGGGCATGTGGAAATCGGTCAGCAGCAGGCCATAACGCCCGGCGCGCAGCAGCGCCAACGCCTCCCCGCCATGGTTGGCGAGGTCGAAGGCGTAGCCGCGCTGGGCCAGCATGCGGCGGATGACCACCTGGTTGGTCGGGTTGTCCTCCGCAACCAGAATCAGGGCGTTGGCGGCTTCGGCCTCCGCCCGGCTCGGCGGTTCCCAGCCGTCCAGATCGGACGTTTCGCGGGCGTCATAGACCTCCAGCGGCGCGCGGCCCAGCGCCGCCGCCAACGCCCGCCACACCCGGCGGCGGCGCAACGGCAAGGGCAGCGTGGCGAAGACCCCCGGCGGCGGGATCGGGCGCGGCATCGGCACGGCCAGCAGCACCGGCGGGGCCGGGATTGTTCCGGCCAGATGCGCGGCGACCAGTTGCGCCGTTTCGGCCCCGTCGCCCCCGGCGTGCAGAATCAGCACGGTCGGCGCGTCGTCGGAGCCGCGCGCCGCCACGGCCGCCCAATCCTCGTCATAGGCGGCCATCACCACCCGCCCGATCCCCGCCGCCGCCAGAAGAGCGCGCAGGGCCGCGCGCTCCTCGTCCACGAAACCGACAGCGACGATGCGGGCGTCGGCGATGGGAACGACGGGCGCCGCCGGTTCCGGCGCGGCCACGGTGAAGGGCAACTCGAACCAAAAAATCGATCCCCGGCCAAGCTCCGACGTCACGCCGATCCGCCCGCCCATCATCGCGCAGAGCGCCGAACTGATCGACAAGCCAAGCCCGGTCCCGCCATAGCGGCGGGAGGTGGAGCCGTCGGCCTGCTCGAACGGGCGGAACAGCCGTTGGATCTGCTCCTCGCTCAGCCCGATGCCGCTGTCGGCGACGGCGAAGCGCAGGACGCGCCGGGTTCCGCCGCCACCATCATCGCCGCCATCCGGCGTGGCGTCGCGGACGGTCAGCAGGATGACGCCGGATTGGGTGAATTTGACGGCGTTGCCCAGCAGGTTGATGAGGATCTGGCGGACCCGCGTCGGGTCGCCCAACAGCCGGTCGGGCAGATCGGGGGCCAGATCGACGGCGTAGCGCAAACCCTTTTCCGCCGCCCGGCTCGCCACCAGCTCGGCGGCGCCCTCCACCATGTCGGTCAAGGCCAGCTCGATGGTTTCAATGTCCAGCTTGCCCGCCTCGATCTTCGAGAAATCGAGGATGTCGTTGATGATGACCAGCAGCGCGTCGCCGGAGGAACGGATGATGCCCAGCATGTCGCGCTGTTCGGCCCCCAGATCGGTGCGGTCCAGCATTTCAGCCATCGCCGTGACGCCGTTCATCGGCGTGCGGATCTCGTGGCTCATCATCGCCAGGAAGGTGGATTTGGCGTGGGTGGCCTCTTCCGCCTTGTCGCGGGCGGCGCTCAACTCGTCGGCGAGGATGCGCAGGGTGCGCTGGTCCTCCTTCAGGCGCGCGGCGTTGTCCTTGAAGCGGACCAGCGCGCGGGCCAGCGCGCCGATTTCGTCGGCCCGCCCGGAGGAGGGAACCGGGCGGTCCAACTCGCCCTCCGCCACCGCCGACATCGCCCCGGTCATCCGGTGCAGGGGCAGAACGACGCGGTTGCGCACGGTGTAGAAGGCGGCGGCGAACATCGCCACGGCGACGGCCAGCAGCAGGGTTTGGTTGATCCAATAACGCTCCACCTCGGCGATGGCGTCGTCGTAAGTGTCCTCGCCGATGCGGTCCTGTTGCGCGGTCAGCCGGTCGATGTCCATCAGCAGCGGGTTGACCGAGGGGTACATGGCGCGCGCGATGAAGGCGGTCAGACCGGCGATGTCCTGGGCGGACAGAATGTCGATCAACTCGTCGATGGCGGCGTTCGCCTCCACCATGTTTTCCTGAGCCGAGCGCAGGAGGGCGCGTTCGGTCTCGCTGTGGGCGTTGGCCTTGTAACGCTCCCAGGCTGGTTTGGCCTGCTCGGCGGCGCGGCGCACCGCCGCCTCCCCCTCCTCCCAACGCAGATCGCCGATGCGCACGCGCACCGCCGTGACCACCGCCGCCCCGGTGTAGGCGTCGGCCACCCGTTTGAGGTCGAGCGAGGGCAACAGCGCGCCGCGATACACCCGTTCGACCAGGGATTGCGACAGCGACAGGGCCGACACCGCGCCGACCGCCAGCGCGATCATCAGCGCGGCGATGATGACGAAGATGACGTGAAAACGTGTTCGGATGGTCATCCCGGCCCTCGCCCGTCAGAAAGACTGGTCAACGCAACGGCAGGGCGAACAACAGCCCGCCGCGCGTCCACAGCTCGTTCAACCCGCGCTCCATGCGCAGCGGGCTGGACAGGCCGATGTTGCTTTCAAACACCTCGCCGTAATTGCCGACCTGGGCGATCACCCGCCACGCCCATTCGTCGTCCAACCCCAGCGGTCTGCCAATGCCGGGGACCAGCCCCAACAGGCGGCGCACGCGCGGGCTGTCGCTGTTGGCCCGATCAATGATGCTCTTGCTCGATAGGCCCAGTTCTTCGGCCTCGATCATCGCGTTCAAGGTCCAGCGGGTGATCTCGCGCCAGCCGTCATCGCCCTTGCGGACCAGCGGCCCCAACGGTTCCTTGGAGATATGCTGACGCAGGATGACGTGATCCTCGGGCCGGGGCATGTACATGACGCGGATCGCCGCCAGGGCCGAGGAATCGGTGGTGATGACGTCGCATTCGCCGGTCAGATAGGCGTCGATCATCTCGCGCAGCGGTCCCTTGGGAACCGGACGAATGTTGACCTTCTGCATGGCGAAATACTCGGCGAGATTGTCTTCCGCCGTCGTGCCCGATTGGAAACACACGCCCAACCCGGCCATCTGGTGCAGGGTGCGGATGCGCAGGGCGCGTTTGGTCATGAAGCTCTGGCCATCGAACAGGCTGATCCCGACCGATTCCAGCCCGCGCCCGGCCAGACGCGACAGCGTCACCGTGGCGCTGCGGCTCAACACGTCCACCGTGCCTTCGGTCAGCAGGCCCAACGCCTCGTCGGTGGTGCCGGAGATGAAGGACACCTTTTCGGAATCGCCCAGCACGGCGGCGGCCAGGGCGCGGCAGTAATCGACGTCGAAGCCGCGCCACCGCCCGTCGCTGCCACGCAAAGAAAAACCAGCCACCCCGGTGGACACCGCGCAGCGCACGGCGCCGCGCTGGCGGATGTCGTCCAACCGCCCGGCCTGCGCCGTCGCGGCGCCCAGCGCCAACAACAGTCCGGCCCAACAGACCGCCAGAAACGCGCCGCCCCGTCGCGGCGCGGCCCTCCGTTCCCTCATCATTCAGCCACCGAAATATCCAGCAATCCAGCGGTGCGCAGCAGCGTCAGCGTGGCGATGGTCACGTCGCCCTGCGCCGACGCGGCGTCGGCCTGGGCGTTGAACAGCGAGGTTTCGCCCGACAGCACGTCGATCAACGAGCGGCGGCCCTGCTGGCGCTCCTCGCGGGCCAAGCGCAGGAACTCCGCTGAAATGCGCGCCTGATTTTCAAAGAAAATCGCCGTCTCGCGCGCGGTGTCGAGAGTCTGCCACGCGTTGCCGACCTGCTCGTCCAGCGTCACCCGGCGTTCGTCCAGTTGCGATTGCGCGGCGCGGGCGGAAGCCTGGGCGGCGTCGATGGAGTGCAGCGGCGCCAGCCCCAAATTGAACGGCATGGTGACGGCGACCTTGTACGTCTGGTCGCCCTTGGTCCCCATCACGCCGCCGACGTTGCGGCGGTTGGACAGTTCGGCCACCGCCTCCACGCGCGGGGCCAGTTCGGTTCCGCGCACGCGCCGCACCTCGGCCTTGGCGATGTCGGCGCCCAGACCGGCGATTTCGACCTGGATGTTCCGCGCGCGGGCCTGGGCCACCGCCTCGTCCAGATTGGCGGGCAGGGCCGACGCGCGCGGGCCGAAGGGGCCGATGCGGGCGGGCGGCTCGCTGTGGAACACGGCGCGGTATTTGTTGACCGCCGCCACATGGGCGCCGCGCGCGCGGACCAGACGGGCGCGCGCCCCGGCGAGCTGGCTTTTCGATTGCAGAACGTCGGTGGCGTAACCGCCGCCCAACTCGACCCGGCTTTCTTCCAAGCCGGTCTGGCGTTCGATGTTGCGCAGGGATTGTTCGGAGAATTCCACCACCTGCCGGGTCCGCCCGACATTGACCAGCGCGGTCAGCCCGTCGAGCAGCACCTCCTGCGTCACGTCGCGCAGGGTGGCTTCGGCCTGCTGCTGGGCCAAGGTCGCCTTTTCGATGTCGCCGCCGATGCGTCCGAAATCGAGCAACGGTTGACGCAGCGACACCTGCGCGTCGCGCGTCGTGCCGCTGGTCGGCGGGGTTGGCGATGGGTTGCGCTGGCTTTCATGCCCGACCGACGCGGTGACGGTCACGTCGCCGTACCAACCCGCCTTGGACTTGCGCAGGCTGGCGTCGGCGGCCTCCTTGCTGGCCTGGGCGGCGGCGATGCGGTGATTCTCGACCACCAGCCGCTCCAGGATCGGGCGCAGGATCATGGCGGCGGCCTTGCTCGTCTCCACCGCGCCGTCCGCCGCCTTGGCCGCCGGGGCTTTCTTGGGCGGGGCCTTTTTGGCGGGCGGTTTCTTGTCCGTCACGGGCGCGGCGTCCCCAGCGGCGACGGGGGCGGGCGCGGGCGTTTCCGCCGCCAGGGTTGGAACGGCCAGCAGCAGCGCCAGCGCAAGCGACAGCAGGACCGCCGCACGGACGACAGGGCTGGCGTGATGCGGAACGATGAAGTTCGGCACGGGCGGTTATCTTTCCTGAAAGGCGAAACGCATGGCGCTGGTCCACGGACTCAGCAGATATTCCAGAACGGTTCGGCGTCCGATCAAGACGCTGCACGTCACCTGCATGCCTGGATAAAGTTGATAGCGTCGGCCCGAAACGTCAAAGGCGTTCTCATTGGTGACAACCCTGACTCGGTAATAGGAATGGCCGTCATTCGTCACCGTGGCGTCGGGGCTGACCCGCTCCACCCGACCGTCGAGCGGCGGGAAGGACGACGCGTCGCCCGAGTTGAGCACCACCCGCACCGGCAAACCAGGGTGGACATAGCCGATGTCCTGAATCGGCAGGCGGGCTTCGATCACCAGCCGATCTTCGCCGGGAACAATTTCGGCCAGGGTTTGCCCCGGCTGGATCACCCCGCCTTCGGTGCTGACGCTGACGCTTTTGACGATGCCGTCCACCGGCGCGCGCAGAACCGTCCGCTCCTCGACGTTGCGCAGGGTCTGCATCCGTTGCGAGAGTTCGTCATGCTGCTGGCGGGCGGTGGCGAGTTCGCGCCGCGCCTGTTCCGCCGCGCTGCCCTCGACCCAGGCCAGCCGCTCCCGCGCCTCCTCCAAGGCCGCTTCCAAACGGGGAATGCTGGCTTGATCGGAATCCACCAGGGTGCGCAGCGCCTGTTGTTGGCGCAACTGTTCCAGATGGCTCATCCGGTTGGAGAGATCCTTGCTCAGCATGTTCTCGCTGATCGTCACCTGACTGGTGACGATCTCCAGCGCGCGGCGGTTGTTGCGCATCCGCACGCGGGCCTCTTCCAACTCCCCGGTCTTTCCCGCCACCAGTTGGGCCTGGATGCGGAACTCGTGCAGCAAGCGGTTGCGGCGGCTGTTGAACAGGTCGAGCGACGCCGCCACGACGTCGGGAACCATCGCCACCGCCTCGGGGTCGAAGACCGGCGCGGCGCTGTTGGCGATTTCCGCCGTCAGGCGGGCGGTGTCCACCCGCAGGCTGGTCAGACGTCGTCCCAATTCCGACGCTTCAGCCTGCGCGCGGGTTGGGTCCAGGCGGAACAGCGGTTGCCCCTTCACCACCCGGTCGCCTTCCGACACCAGGATTTCGGTGACGATGCCGCCCTCCAGATGCTGGATGGCCTTGACCCGGCTGGCCGGGCCGACCTCCCCCATCGCGGTGGTCGCCACGTCGAGCGGGCCGAACGCCGCCCAGCCCACCAGCGCGGCCAGCACGACGGCGATTTCCACCGCCAGACGGCGACGCCCAGGATGCGGACGAACCGCCGGAGCGGCGACGCCCGACAGGTTGGCGGTCTGCAAGGTCATAACGCGGCCCTCAAGGTCGGAGCCTCTGGCGAGCGCAAGCCGGAGCGGGGACCGTCGAGATGGACGACGCAATGGGTGCCGTTCAAAATCACCGGATCATGGGTGGCGATGATGAGCGTGCGGCCACGCTGGGCCAGATCGATCAGCCGTTGATAGACGACGCGCGCGCCCTCGCGGTCCAGCCCTTCCGACGGTTCGTCGAGCAGATAAAGCGGCCCATCGGTGACAAGGGCGCGGGCCAACCCCAGACGGCGGCGGATGCCCGGCGCCAGCGTGCGCCCGCCATTGTCCACCATCATGTCGAGATGCTGCGGGTGGCGTTCGACAAAGCCGCTCAGATCAGCGTCGGCCAAGCAACGCAGCAGCTCATCGTCGCTGGCCTCGGGGCGGGCGAGCCGCAGATTGTCGCGCAGGGTGCCGGGCAGGAACAGCGGCTCCTGCGGCAGATAAGACACTCGGCTGCGCCACCAATCCAACGCCAGCAAGCGGCGATCAACCCCATCGGCGAGGATCTGGCCCTGGCTTGGCTCCATCAGCCCGGCGATGGCCTTCAACAGCACCGATTTTCCCGCCCCGTTCCGTCCGGTCAGCGCGACGACCCCGCCCGCCGCCACCGACACGGTCAGGTTGGAAAAGAGCGGCCCGTCCTGTCCAGGAAAGGCGATGGCCAGATCCTGCACGGTCAAGGCGCCGTTCCAGGACGGCAGGGCGCGCCCGCCGGACCGCTCCACCGCGACCTCGGCGAAGCGCCGGGCCTCGGCGACCGCCGTGGCCGCCGCGCGCAGGGTTCGGCCATATTGCACGATCCGGCCAAAGGGCGTCAGCGCCCGCCCGGCGATCAAATTGGCCCCGACCAGCGTGCCGACGTCCAGCGTGCCCGCCACCACCTGCAAAGCGCCGACGCCGACGATGGCGACGCCCAACAGCGCCTGCGTCACCTGGGTGAGCGACGCGCCGCCGATCTGCACCCAGCCCGTACGGTCGCCAATCGCCCAAACCTGTTCGGTCAACCGCTGCCAACGCCCCATCAGCGCGGTCTGGGCGCGGAAATGGCGCACGGTTTCCGCCGCGTGGACCGCGCTGGCGACCAGCGCGTTGACCTCGCCCGCCGCGCGGCTGAGGGTGGCCGAGGGCGTCGCCAACCGGCGCTGGTCAAGCCACGCCTGAAAGGCCAGAACCGCGCAAAACGCCGCCGTGATCCCGGCCAGGGTCGGCGACAGCAGGGCCAAAACGGTCAGAACCAGCAGGGAAAAGGGCAGATCGGCAACCACCGTCAAACCCGCCGGGCCAAAGGCCACCCGCGCGCGTTCAACCCCGCGCATCAACTCCTCGCGCGCCGCCGCGCTCCACGGGGTTTGCGCCCGCAAATCGGCGGTCAGCAGCAGGCCGAAGACGCCCGTCGCCAGACGGCGGTCCTGGTCTCCGGCGATGCTCTCGGCGATCACCCAGCGCAGTTTGCGCAACAGATGCTCGGCCGTCACCGCCAACAGCGCCCCCACCGTCAGCGTCAGCAAGGTGGCGGACACGCCATGGGTGACGTAGCGGTTCAGCACCTGCATGACGAACAACGACACCGCCAGCCCCAACACCGCCAGCAAAGCGGTGATGGCGAGCAGACGCGCCGTTTCCCCCGGCGCGCGGGCCAGACGGGCGATGATCTCGCCAATGCCGGACGGCGCGCGGGCGGGCGTCACGCCGGGCGCTCCTCAGGGTTGGTCGGGGGCGGCAACAGCAGGGGCGGCGGGACGGTTTCATCCACCTCGCCCGGAACCGGCGGCGACCAATGGACGCCGTTGGCCTGGAAGCGCTCCCACACCCGCGTCCACAGCTCGTGCAGGATTTTGTGCTCGTCGTTGCCCTTGGCCAGATAGAATTTGACCCGGTAACGCGCCGCCCAGACGCCGCTGGCGCACTCGACGCCCTTGTATTGGCAATCCGGGCCGAAATAATTGCTGGCGAGGTTGAGGAAGCAATCGAAGCTGTCCAGCGCCTCCTTGACCAGCCGCGAAATCAGGCGCGGGTCGTAGGTCGGGTCGATGAACAGTTGGGTGCGGACGAAATTGGCGTCCGTGTCGCTGAAATTGTGGATTTCCGCTTCGGAAATCTTGCCGTTGGCCATACAGACGATCTGGCCATCCAAATGCCGGATGCGCACGGTGCGCCAGGTGATGTCCACCACCTGCCCCATCACCGTCTGGCTGGCCTTGATGAAATCGCCGACCTTGAAGGGCCGTTCGATGTTCAGGACGATGCCGGAAAAGATGTTGGCGATGTTGGCCTGCACCGCCAAACCAATAATCATCGCCATCAGGCCCGAGGTGGCCAGCAGGCTGGTGACGGGTTTGGCGAAGACATAGGCGATGACGCCGAAAAAGGCGAACAGGTAGATCACCAGCGCCGTGAACATGCGGATGACGTTGGGAACCTTGCGCGCGGCGCGGATTTCCAGCGGCACCCAGATGAAGCGCTCCAACGAAATGGTGGCCAGCCGGGCGGGGATCACCCACCACAGCACGCTGTAAACCCCGACCACCATGTCGATGGCCCCGGTCGGCGCGTTGGCCAGCGCGTAATCCAGCGCCATGTTGCCGCCGGCCAGCAGCAGAAACGGCCAGCAGACCAACCGCAGGCCCAGCGTCTGCATCCGCCAGAACTGCCCGCGATCCTTGCCGTCGAGCAAGCGCGCCAGGATCGAGCCGACCAGCGCGATGATGGCGATGTAGATCAAGGACTCTCTGGGCAGATAGTCGCGCACGTCGATGGTGTCGAGCTTCAGCAGCGCGCCCATGTCGAGTTGCGAGAAGTTGGGCTGTGGTTTGCCAAACCCGACAAAGGCCGGATCGCCTTCGGAAATCCGTTCGACCACATCCTGGGAAATCCAGGCGCGCCCCACGGTCCAACCCGGCGCGCCCGCCAACGCGCGCAGACGCAGCAGCATTTGCGTCAGCGTGTCCTGCTGCTGCTCGCCCGGCTCATGGCCAAGCCAGCGCATCGCCCGGCCCAGCATCGATCCTTCGGCGTCGGCGGTTTCCACCCCGCCGGACAGCGAACCGCTGACGCTCTCGGCCAGCGAGGTCGTGCTGTTCAGATTCATGCCCAGCACGTCGCTGACATACATCAGGTTGTTGCGGGCCAAGGTGCGGTGGCGGAACCCGATGCCGACGATGTGGGTGCCGTAGGCCCGCTCCACCGACGAGTAGTTGGTGTAAAAGCTCGCCTTGATCCGATAGGAGGCGTACAGCATGTCGCCGACCTGGACCTGCCGTTCGGGCTTGTCCAGCTTGATCGGCTGCACCGCGTTGGTGAACACGATGTCCTGCGGCGCGAAGTCCCCGCGCCAGCGGAACCACAGATTCAGCGCCAGCTCCGCCGTGCCCGCGTTGGGGTCGAACCCGGTGATCTTGTCGATGGTGACGCCCGCATAGACCACGTTCGTCTTGTACATGAAGCGGTCGTTGACGTAGAGCGCCCGGCCCGCCACCAGCTCGTCCAGATAATTGCCGATGCTTTCTTCGCGGATCGGCGACAATTGAGTGAGCGCGGCGATCAGGGCGGCGCCGTCATAGGCGCCGACATAGGCGGTGGGGGCCGCGATCCCCTTCGCGTCGAAGGTCAGCGGACCCAGCAGGCCCGTCACCACCCGGCCCGGTTTGGTCAGGGCGGTGTGGACGCGTTCGCGCAGACCCGTCACATCCTCGGCGGGCAGGTGGCGCGCGCCGCGCGGGGCCATGTCCATCACCAGACGCCGCGCCCCTTCATAGGCGATGGCCGACACCCAATCGGGGGTCTTGCGGTGCGCCCTGATGTAGTCGGTGCGGAAATTCTGCGCCATCTCACCGGCGGTGTCGTACATCAGCGGCGTGGACGCAAAGCTGCCGTGCAGGCCCGACGCCGCCGATCCCGGCGCGCTCCAGGCGTCGCGGAAGGAATCCAGGAAGGCCTGCGTCGCCATGCTGCGCAAACCCGCCACCCGGTTGCGGATCCCGCCCTTGCGCAAGGCCGCCAGAACCTCGCCCGCCGGATGCGGGTCGGCCAGGACGATGACGCTGCCGCTGACCCGGCCCTCGCGCAGTTCCGTGACGATGCGGGCCAAACGATCGGCGACGTCGGGCGACGCCGGATCAAACTCCCAACGATTGAGCACCCGCGTGCCAAAGCGCTGCATCACCTCGTCAAAGGACTGGCTGAGCGCCTCTTCCTCGGCGCCGCGCTGGTGGATGATCGAGACGACCTTTTCACCCAGGACGTTGCGCACATAATTGGCAAGAAACCGCGTCTCAAAGACCCGGTCGAACGTCATATGAAACAACCAAGGATCGTCGCCGCGCACGCCGGATACGGGTGGCGGGGCGGGGGTCAGGGCGGGCACCCGGGCCGTCCGGTACACGTCGGCGGCGGCCTCCGCCGCTTCGCCCGACCAGTGGCCGACCACGCCGACGACGCCCGCCGCAACCGCTTTTTCAGCGGCGGCGCGGGCGGCAGCCGGGTCGTCGGAATCGTCAATCACCAGCGATTTCAAGGGGACGCCGTCAATGCCGCCCGCCCGGTTGATTTGGTCGATGTAAAGCTCGACCCCCTCGCGGATGGCGCGGCCAAGCTCCTTGGCCGCGCCCGATTGCGGCGTCAAAACGCCAATCTGGATCACCCGGTCGGCGGGCCGATCAAACAGAGTCAAACGGGCGACAAGCGACAGGCTCAACGCAACAACGCCCGCAATTCCCAAAATAACCAGGAACAGCGAACGTTTTGACAGGGTGGCGAACCATGCTTTTGCCCGCTTCATCAAATCCATCACCCTCATCCGACAGGAGAAGACTCAATTTGTCACGTCAAGTCTTTTCCCGCCACATTGCGGCCAACCCTAGCATAGACCATTCGGAAATACTATAGTATGGCCTGTATTACCAACAGCATTGACCTGACGCAAGCAGCATGGGCGTGGAAATCGATCTGGATGGGTGGACCCCACCCGATGGCTTTATGGAGGCACTGGCCGCCGGTGACGGCGTGTCCGGCGCCCATTCCGCCATCCGCTCGGATTTGATCTCTCGCCTGGAAAAATACGGCGTTGACGCCGGCGCCTCGCCCAAGATGGCCGACGAGATCATTCACCGCTATGTCGAGCTGCTCGGCAAGGGGGTAGACCCCCAACGGGCCGCCGAAGATGTCCGCCGAGTCTGGGTTGACGACACAAATCTGACCGGCCATCCGGTGGACGAGGCCCAGGCGCTGCACATCGCCCTGGCCAACGGCGCCAATGTCCAAGAGCTTTTGCAAAAGGCCATCGGCGGACCCGTCATGCTGGACGGCGAGGCTCTGGCCAACGCGCTGGCCAGCGGCAGGCCGTTGATCGCGGAATTGAAGGCGGCGAACGCGGCGGCCATCGCAAGGCTGGATTCCAGCGCGGTGGACACCTCGGCGGCGGAAAAGCTGGCGGGCGCGCTCGCGACCGGCGGCGGAACCGCCGCGCAGGCGTTGGCCACCGCAACCTCCGGCATGTCGCCGGAGCACATGAACGCCTTCCTGTCGAACCTGCAAACCGCCTTGGCGAACGGCGTCTCCTCCGGCGACGCCTTGACCTCAGCCCAAGCGGCGGCGGCGGCGGCCACGCCGCCGTCGGTTCCCGTGGACGCGGCGGGGCAACTGGCGGCGGCGCTGGCGGCGGGCGGTTTGGCGGCAAACCAGGCGATCGCCGGATTGACCGCCGGAATGTCGGCGGCGGCCGCCGGAGCCTTTGCCGACAGCCTTGCCGCCGCCTTGGCCTCGGGCGAAAAGGCCGGATCGGCCCTGGCGGCGGCGGCCCAAGCGGCGACCAGCGCCAACAGCGCCTTGGTCGCCAGCGGCGTGCCGATGTCCGACGCGGACCGGCTGGTGGCGTCGCTGGCGCAAGGTTTGGCGTCCGGCGGCTCTTTGAGCGACGCCGCTCTGGCGTCGGTGGTGGACGCGTTGGCGGCCGGGCGCGGTTCGCAAGCGGCCATGGCCGAAGGGCAGGCCCAAGCGCAAGCCAACACGGCGCAACAAAATTCCATCAGCGTTCCGTCGGATCCCCTGCTGGCGGCTTTGGCGTCGGGCGTCGGCGCCCAGACGGCTTTGGCCAGCGCGGCGGGGGGCAGCGACGCCCAAAGCTTCAGCGACGCCCTGTCGACGGCGCTTGAATCGGGCAACACGGTGTCCGAAGCGCGCCAAACGGCTTCGGAAACCGCCCAAGCCACGGAAACCCAAGCGACGCAGATCGAAAACGGGGTTCAACCCCCCTCCCCGATCGTGATCGCGCAGACTGCGCAAAACACGCCTCCGTCTCAAACCTCGACGTCGTCGGTCGCCACTCAAACGCCCGCGCCACCCCCTCCGCCGCCACCTCCTCCTGCCCCGCCGCCACCTCCCCCTCCTGCACCACCACCTCCTCCTCCGCCACCACCACCTCCGACTGTTGAGGAACTGCCGCCCTCCCCACCGCCGCCGCCCCCTGTGGCGCCGCCTCCCCCGCCGCCGCCGCCACCCCCATTGCCTCCTCCTCCTCCGCCGCCGCCGGTTCCCCATGCGCCGGTTGCCGTGGCGGACGCGGGATCGGCGACCGAAGCGGGGGGCGCGGGCAACGCGACGTTGGGCCTCGACCCGACGGGCAATCTGCTGTCCAACGACACCGATGTGGACAGCGGCGACACCAAAACCGTGTCCGCCGTCAGCGGCGGCGCGGTCGGGCAAAGTGTGGCTGGCCGCTATGGCTCGGTGACGGTGAGCGCCGACGGCGCCTATCGCTACGTCGTCAACAACGCCAACAGCGCGGTTCAAGGGCTGCGGACCAGCGCCGACACGCTGACTGACAGTTTCACCTACACGATTCAGGACGGCGCCAGTTTGACGTCGTCGGCCACCCTGACGATCACCATCCAGGGGGCTGACGACGCCCCCGTCGCCGTCGCCGACACGGGACGGGCGGTTGGCACAACTGGCAGCGCGTCGGGGAACGTCCTGACCAACGACACCGACGTGGACAGCGGCGACGCCAAAACCGTGTCCGCCATTTCGGGGGGGGGCCTTGGCCAAGCGCTGGTCGGCGCCTATGGCGCGCTGACTCTCAACGCGAATGGCAGCTACAGCTATGCGGTGAACAGCGCCAACAGCACGGTCCTGGCGCTGCGCACCAGCGCCGACACGCTGACGGAGACCTTCACCTACATGGTGCGCGACAGCGCCGGACTGACCGCGTCGTCCACCTTGACCATCACCATCGAGGGCAGCAACGACGCGCCGGTCGCGGTGGCCGACACCGGCACGGCGGTTGAGGCGGGGGGAATCGCCAACGGCGCGGCGGGCAGCGGCGCCACGGGCAATGTGCTGACCAACGACACCGACGTGGACAGCGGCGACGCCAAAACCGTGTCCGCCGTCACCGGCGGCGCGGTGGGCGGCGGCGCGACTGGCTTTTACGGAACGCTGACGCTGAACGCGAACGGCGGCTACAGCTATGTCGTCAACGACGCCAACAGCGCCGTGCAGGCCCTGCGCACCAGCGCCGACACGCTGACCGACAGCCTCACCTACACGGTGCGCGACACCGCCGGGCTGACCGCCACCGGCGCCCTGACCATCACCATCCAGGGCGCCAACGACACGCCCATCGCCGTGGCCGACACCGCGACGGCGGTTGAGGCGGGCGGCACCTCCAACGGCACGGCGGGCGTCGATCCGACCGGCAATGTGCTGACCAACGACACCGATGTGGACAGCGGCGACACCAAAACCGTCACCGCCATCACCGGCGGCACGGTCGGGCAGGCGCTGGTCAGCCTCTATGGCGCGCTGACGCTCAACGCGGATGGCGGCTACAGCTATGTGGTGGACAACGCCAACGCGACGGTGCAAGCGCTGCGCACCAGTTCGGAGACGTTGACCGAAACCTTCACCTACACCATGGAAGACACCGCTGGGCTGACCTCGACGGCCACCCTGACCATCACCATCCAGGGGTCCGACGACGCGCCCGTCGCGTCGCCCAACAGCGAGACGGCGATCGAGGCGGGGGGAACCTCCAACGGCACGGCGGGCGCCAACGCTACCGGCAATGTGCTGACCAACGACACCGATGTGGACAGCGGCGACAGCAAAACGGTGTCCGCCGTCACCGGCGGCACGGTGGGCGGCGGCGCGATCGGCCTTTACGGCACGCTGACGCTCAACGCCAACGGCGGTTACACCTATGTGATCGACGACGCCAACAGCGCGGTGCAGGCGCTGCGCACCAGCGCCGACACGCTGACCGACAGCTTCACCTACACGGTCAGCGACACCGCCGGGTTGACCGCCTCCCGCATTTTGGCCATCACCATCGAGGGCGCGGACGACGCGCCGGTCGGCGTGGCCGACACGGCGACGGCGGTCGAAGCGGGCGGAACCAACAACGGCACGGCGGGGACCAACCCGACCGGCAATGCGCTGACCAACGACACCGATGTGGACAGCGGCGACGCCAAAACCGTGTCCGCCATCACCGGCGGCACGGTTGGACAAGCGTTGATCGGCGCCTATGGCACGCTGACGCTCAACGCCAACGGCGGTTACAGCTATGTGGTGGACAACAGCAACGCCACCGTGCAGGCGCTGCACAGCAGCACGGACACGCTGACGGAAACCTTCACCTACACGGTGCGCGACACCGCCGGACTGACCGCGTCCACCACCTTGACCGTCACCATCCAGGGGGCGAACGACGCGCCGACCCTGCCGACCAACCAACCCATCACCGTGCTGGCCAACGGCACGATGGTGTTGAGCAACGCAAATCTGCAAGGCGCCGATCTCGACGACACGGCGACCTCGCTGATCTATCGCGTCACCGCCCTGCCAACCAAGGGAACGCTGAAGCTGGACGGCACGGCCCTGTCGGTGGGCCAGACCTTCACCCAGGCCGATCTCGACAGCCGCAGCAAAGTCACCTATGTCAGCTCGGGCAGCACCGGATCGGACAGCCTGACCTTTTCGCTGGAAGACCCATCGGGCGGGGTGTTGAGCAGCCAGACCCTCGGCGTCACCGTCGAAACCGGCCTCGGCACCAGCCCGACCAACATCGTGCTGTCGCCAACCGCCGCCAGCTTCAGCGGCAATTACACCATCACCGCCGGTCATGCCGCCGTTGGCGGGTTGGGTGGGTCGGCGGGCTATGGCGAAATAACGCTGAACAAGGCCGACGACGCCTATCAACAGATCGACGTGTCCGCCGCCTTCGCCGATGGCTTCAAGCTGGGCGGAACCACCTATTCCGCCGGATCGCAGTTCTTTGTCGGCAGCAACGGCTACATCACCTTTGGCCAGGGCCTGACCTCTTACAGCTCGCAAGGCATCCCATCGGTGTCGACGCCGATGATCGCCATTCATTACGCCGACATCGACACCCGCAAGGGCGGCGACATCCACGTCGATGTGGACAGCGTCAATCACGTCGTCAGCGTCACCTACAAGGACGTTCACGCCTACAGCGGGTCGTCAACTGGCAACAGCTATCAGATCCGCCTCTACAGTCTGGGGAACGGCGATTTCTCCATCGAGGAACGCTATGAATCGATCACCTGGGGCAGCGGCGGCGCCGCTGGATGGACCACGGGCGGCGCCGCCCCGCGCACCTATGGCGAGGTGCAGGGGTCGGGAACCTCCAATTTCGTCAACGGCGCCGGCTACAGCAACATCGGCCAACTCGGCGTCTATGTTTGGGAGGTGCGCGACGGCACGGTCGGCAACGCGGTGTCGGTGTCGGAAAACGTGTCGGTTGGAACCGCCATCGCCCAATTGTCCGCCACCGACCCCACCCCCGGCGACACCAGCAGCTTCAGCATCGTTGGCGGCGGCGGGCAATTCGCCGTGGTCAACAACGCGGGCGTCTGGGAATTGCGCACCGCCACCGCGCTGGATTATGAAACGACGGCGGGACACGCCTACACCGTCACCATCCAGACCGTCGACGGAACCAGCCAAAGCTACACCAAGGACCTGACGGTCTATGTCGGCAACGTCGCCCCGGTGGTCAACACGGCGGCGACCGGAAGCCTGTCCACCGTGGTGATGTCCGACACCTCGCCCAGCGGCACCGCCATTTCGACCCTGGTCGCCAGCAGCGACGTCACCGACGCCGGGGTCGCCTTGACGTCCGTGGCCATCACCGCGTTGGACGGCTCCAACGGAACTTGGCAGTACCAGTTGAACGGAACCGGGTCTTGGACCAGCGTGACCGCCGCGTCGATCAGCGCCAGCAACGCCTTGCTGCTGCACGACAGCGACCGGCTGCGCTTTGTTCCGACCACGGGGTGGAGCGGGGCCACCGACATCACCTACCGCGCGTGGGACGGCTCCACCGGCACGGCGGGCGGCTTTGGGAACACCAGCACGAATGGCGGCTCGACCGCCTTCAGCGCCGGCACGCAATCGGCCAGTCAACTGGTCGTCCAGACCCCCGCCGGTTTCCCGGTGCAGGAGGCGGCCAGTTCCTCCTGGTCAGGCTGGACGATCAGCGGCAGCCCGACGCCGAGCGTGTCGTCCGGGGTTTTGCACCTCACCACGGCGGGCGCCAGCCAATCGGGCAGCGCCGTTTACAACAGCGCCATCGATCTGCGTTATGGGATGCATGTGCAGTTCGACTATCGGTCTTATGGCGGCGGCGGCAACGCCGGGGATGGTTTTTCCTTCTACATGATTGATGGATCGGTGACGACGCCGACCGTTGGCGGATCGGGCAGCGCGCTGGGCTATGGCTTTGTCGGCAGCACGCCGGGTGTGACCAAGGGCTATATGGCCATTGGTTTTGACACCTACGGCAATTTCCTGAATTCCGACTCCTGGGCTGGCAACGGGGCGGGATCGGGGGCGCACGCCAACACCATCGGCCTTCGCGGCTCCTCCACCGGGGCGACCGACAGCGGCGCGCACGAATACCGCTACATCACCGGCAGCGAACGTTCGGTGTCGAGCTATGGCGGAATCGATTCCAACAGCTACATCAAAGTCGATCTCACCCTGACCGCCAACCAGCACATCACCATGCGGATGAGTTGGGACGATGGCGCGACCTGGAAGAGCATCTACAATGATTTTGATTTCGGCAGCGTCAACGTCAACGCGTCCAGCGTTCTTTACACCCGCCCGGACACGGTGAAGCTGGGTTTTTCGGCATCGACCGGCGGCGCGGTGGACGATCACGCCGTCTCGAACCTGTCGGTGTCGATTCCGTCGGACTCCACCTATCCGGTGGGGTCGGGCGAGCACGCGTTGACCTTCAGCAACGGCAGCGTCACCGCCGCCCACACCGCCGCTCTGGCCCCAACCAGCGCGCTGACGGTCGAAGCCTGGATCCAGGTGACGGGCGGAGCCGCCGGAGAGACGATTCTCAGCAAAACGAGCGGCAGCGGCAGCGCGATGACCGGCTATCAACTGACGCTCGACGCCAGCGGAAAGGTCGTGTTCGATCTTGGCAACGGTACGACCACCACCACGCTGACCGGCGCCACCGCCGTGAATGACGGGAAATGGCACCATGTCGTCGGCACGTTCGACAACAGCGCCACATCCATGACGCTGTATGTTGACAACACGCAAGACGCCACCCGCAGCACGGCGTCGGGCGCGCTTGGGGCCTCGACCAGCAGCCTGACCATCGGCAATGACGGGGCTGGCGCGCATCCCTTCGTCGGGTCGATCAACGACGTGCAGATTTGGTCGGACGCCCGCACATCCGGTCAGGTGGCTGCCGACGGCTCCCACCGTTTGCTTGGCAACGAAAGCGGGCTGGTCGGTTATTGGAAATTCGATGAGACCAGCGGCGGGACGGCGTTGGGATCGGCGCCGGGAACGCCCAGCGGAACCATCAGCAACGCGACCTCAGTCAATCTCGACAGCATCACCGTGGCGAGCGGACAGACCTACAAGGGCATGGTCCTGGGTTATTCGCCAACCGACGATTCGCTGACCTACGCGCTGCACACGGCCAACAGCGCCGTCACCAGCGCCGTCAGCGGCTCCGCCTTCGTCTACAATTATCAAGCGGGAGCGGCTGGTGACGACACCATCCTGGTGGACATCACCGACGCGCACAGCCACACCATCACCCACACGGTGAACGTCCACATCACATGAGGATCGTTCGCCGCGTTGGCGATGGCGTGGCGGTTGAGCGTTGAAACAGGCTGGAAAGACGTTTCTGCGGAACGGTCAGTGCGCCGTCCCGCCCACCGGAGCGACCGACGGCGCCGCGCCATGGGCCGCCGCCGGATCCGCCGCGCCATGCGCGTCGGCTGGACCATGCGCGTCGGCGGGGCCGTGACCCGCGCCATGATCGGCCCCATGACCACCGCCATGGCCACCACCAAACAGGCCGCCGCCGTGACCGCCGCCATGGCCATCGCCATGACCGCCAGCCAAAAAGCCAAGGCCAAGCAGCGTCAGAATGGTGCTGCTGTGGCCGCCGCCATGGCCGCCGGCGTCTCCGCCGTGGCCGCCATGGCTGCCGCGCTTGCGCGCGGCCAACACCTTGGGAATGCCGTGGTCGCTGCGACGGACATGACCGTCGCCGCTCTCCTTGCCGCCACCGCCGCCGCTGGCCAGAGCCTGAGACGGAGACCCGATCAGCACGGCCAAGCCAACCCCGACAACCACCGCCGCGCAAAGCGGCGTCAGGCGATTTCGTGTGAACGCTGGCTTGAGCATGATGTGTGTCTCCGTCGTCATTTAAGTCTCAACCGAACGTCCACAAATCACTCAGTGGTCGCCGCAGCGGGCAGGCTCTGAACCGCGCCGATGAGATTTTCGGTGTAGACCACTTCGGTCGGGGCCAGCGCCAAAGCGCGGGCGGTCATGCGGGACGCGTCTTCCTTGCGGCCAAGGGCGCTCAGCACCTCCGCCCAGCTCGAATAGACGTCGGCGAAACTGGCGTCCGTCGCCGTCGCCGTCTCGAACTTGACGAAGGCGTCATCATATTTGCCGATTAGGGCCAGCGAGAAGCCCCATTCGCTGTAGGCCGCCGCCGCCGCCGCCGTGTTCTTGGCTGCCGCCGCCTTGTTGCCCGTCACCGCTTTGAACAGCTCGATGGCGTGGGCGTGATTGCCCTCACGCGCTTCAACCACGCCCCAGTTCAGCAAGGGTGAGAGGAAGTCTTTGTCGAGGGCTGAGGCCTCGCGGAACTTCTCGATGGCGCCGCGACGATCCGACTGTTGATACAGCACCATGCCCCAGAGATTGAGCATCCACTTGGAGTATTCGGTGTCGTGATGATCCAACTCACGCTGGATGATTTCCAGCGTCGGGGTGAAATCGCGGGTCAGACGGTCGCGCTTGAACTGGTAAGCCGCCAGAACATAGGGGTTGACGACGCGCATCGCCTCATAAGCGGCGCCGCGCAGCAGCTCCGGCACTTGATCGTGGCGGGCGGTCTTGACGATCTGGAACTGGCGATGGTGGCTGTCATAACCGCGCAGCTTCATTTCCAAATCATCGCCATGAATCACGATCTCGCCCGAGAAGGTGAAGGGCGTCAGCGACACCGTTTCCTGCACCACGCGAACGAGCGGAGTCAGGCCGACGAACTCGCTGAGCACCGCGACCGGCTTCTTTTCTTCGTGCAGCTCGACCTGCCGCACCTCGGCCTTGGTGCTGGCCTTTTTGGCGATGGCCTGCATCTCGTCGGCCAGCCGCGTGACCAGAACCGGCGAGGTGTAGCCGGTTTCCGCCGCAATGCTCTCTGGGACATCAACATATTCGATGTTGACGGTCTGGGTGTCGGTGAACACGGCAAAGCCAAACGCGATCAGCGCCATGTAGATGGGAACAGTCAGAAATCCAAAATCCATGGTTGTGCTCCTGCGCTCAGTTTGCGGCTGAGGTTTTGTTGCCGCCGGCGGGCACTCTGGCCTCGACGATGGACACGAAACGGCTGGGGTGGACGTCGCGGATGTTGAAAACCCAGCCCTTGACCTTCGGGCTGACCAAGGACTTCGTCGCCCAATGGTAGATCGGGATCACCGGGTATTCTTCGGTCATGGTGCGTTCGGCGTCCGCCAGCAGGGCGGAGCGTTCCGACACTTCGGTCGAGGTCGCCGCCTTGGCCAGCAGTGCGTCATACTTGGCGCTGCGATAGCCCGGATCGTTGCGCGGCGGCAAAGCGGTGGACAGCATCAGGTTGAGGAAGACGGTGGGGTCGGCGAAATCGCCGATCCAGGCGGCGCGCACCACCTGGAAGTCCCGCCGGGCGCGGCGCTTCAGATATTCGGTGCGGTCAACGCTGACCGAGGTGACGGCCAAGCCCTTTCCAAACGCGCGGTTCCACTGGGCCATCACCGCCTCGGCGATCACCTGGTTGTTTTCCGAGGTGTTGTAGAGAATTTCCAGCTTCAGCGGCTGGGACGGGCCGTAACCAGCGTCGGCGAACAGGCGGCGCGCCTCTTCCAACCGCTGCTCCATCGGCTCCGCCGCGAAGGCGGGCAGCGGGCGGCGGTAGTTGGGGACGATCGGCGGCACCAGCCCATAGGCGGGCATCTCGCCAGCGCGCGTCACCTTTTCAACGATCTGTTCGCGGTTGATCGCCAGCGACAGCGCCTTGCGCAGGTTGCGGTTGCCCTTGAACGGCTCCGCCGTCAAGTTCAGCGCGTAGTAATAGGTGGCCAGGAACGGCTTGTTCCAGAATTCCTTAGGCTGGCTCAGCGAAATCCACTTCACCTGATCCTGCGGCACTTCGTTGGTGATGTCCAACTTGCCGGAGCGATACAGGGTCAGCTCTTCGCCAGGGTCGGCCACCGGATGAAAGATCACACGGTCGATCGACACCGAATCCTTGGCGTAGTAGTTGGCGTTGCGAACCACCACCAACGGCTTGCCGCGCTGCCAGTCGGCCAGCGTGTAGGCGCCGTTTGACACCAATTTCCCCGGCTCGGTCCACGTGTCGCCGTTTTTTTCAACGGTGGCGCGGTGCACTGGCAGGGCCATGTTGTCGGAGCTGAGCACGCCCAGAAAAAAGGGCGTCGGCGTCACCAGAGTGATGCGCACAGTCGTCGGATCAATCGCCTTGACGCCCAGCTTGTCGGGAGTTCCCCCCCCCATCACGGCCTCGGCGCCCTCGATCATCCGCAGATTGGCCGCCGATGCTCCGGGATGCGGTCCAACCGCGCGGCGGAAGCTGTAGACGAAATCCTCGGCGGTCAGAGGATCGCCGTTCGACCATTTGGCGTTGGCGCGCAAACGGAAGGTGTAGACCAGCCCATCGGGAGAGACCTCCCACGATTCGGCGACGCCAGGCATGATGCGCCCGTCGGGTCCGTAGACCACCAACCCTTCAAACAGATCGCGAAAAATATTCGATTCGATCCGCCCGTCCGTGTTGTGAGGGTCGAGCGTGGAAGGTTCCCCGCCGTTTCCCCGGTTGAACACGGTTTCGGCCAGAGCCATCGATGACGTTCCCACAGCGGCGCCAAGGCAAATCGCGGCCACCGTGCCGACGCAGCGGACGATCGATTTCATCGTCTCTCCTCCGATAATAATATGACGGTTTCTAGGCGGATTTTCAGTCGAACATTTCAGAGTATGCACCAGCCCCCCCCTTGAAACAACGGCGCCGTAGAGCCGGACAGGTCAGCAATCAAAAAGGCTTAGCCCATCGCCCTGTCTGGCGATGGGCTGTTGTCAGAGCCGTATCCCGCGCCCTTACTTCGTCTTGGCGCCCAAAGTCGAGGAGGTCAAAACGGCGCGGGCCGACTCCTGCTTCAACTCGTTGCGGCGCAGCGGTTCGCCCTTGCGCCACGAGATGTGGTAATAGAGGCTGGCCAGTTCGGGGAAGGTTTCAAAATTGTCCAGATTGGCGTTGGCCTTGCCCTTGTGCTTCATGGCGCCGACCATGTCGCCGCGCTCCAGCTTCACTTCGGCCCGCAGGGTGGGGACGACCGAACTGGTCGGATCCCAATATTCGGCGTCCTCCAGCGCGGCTTCCGCCTGATCAAACTTGCGGACGCTCATGAAGGCGCCGGCGCGGATGACGTCGCCCGCCGCCAACAGCATGTAGGCGCGCTGGTAGCGCGCCGACTCCAGCGTCGGCTTCAGGTAGGACTCAACTTCCGACTCGTGATCGGTGGCGAGCATGACGAAGGCGCGGTTCAGGCGGGGAATCAGCAGGTCAGGATCGGCCTTGTCGGCCTCTTCAAACAGGCGGGCGGCTTCTGGCATGTTCTCTTTGTGAAGAGCGACGATGCCCGCGACGTTGAGGACCGACGCGCGCTCCTTGCTGTGCGACTTGGCGGCGTAGGCCACCAGTTCACGACCAATCAGATCGTCGACCTGGGAGTAATCATGGCTCTCGTCGCCCTTCTGCAACAGATACAGGGTGGTGATGTAGGGGGCGAGATGCTCCATCACCTGCTGGGCGGCGCGGCCCACCATGTCCGGGATCGGCTCGTAATCGGCGCGCTTGATGATGAGGGGGAAGGGCGGCTCGTCCGGGTCGCGCACCATGGCGACCAACTGGATTTTGCCTTCCTTGTCATCCTTGGAGAAGCTGCCGAGGACCGAGGCCGTCTTCATGCCGAAGGTGTGCTGGACGGCGGCGGTGAAATCCTCGACCTTCAGCGCGCGGGACAGCACCACGCCCAATGTCCGGGCGCGGTTGGACTGCACGTTGGGACGCCCGAAATAGGATTTGACGTCGCCGATTTCCTGCATCTTGGAAATAAACATATCCTCAATGACGTCGCCCCGCGCCGTTGTCTTGGCGATGTCGTCCGGCACATACAAGCTGACGTTGACGCTGTCCGCATGCATCACCGCATCGGCGGACATGATGCCAAAGGCGGTGGCAAGAGCCGCGAGGAGCGAAATCGGATCCATAGGAATACCTTTTGATTGGATCGGAGCGAGGCCAGCGGGATAGGCTATGTCGGATAGGCGCTATGGTCTGCCATACAATCATACTAAATTTTAGCGGTCTATAGGCCGTGAAGAAACGGGGGAAACATTAACCATTCAGTCACATTTTCTCCAAAGTAAATTAGCTAGAAAATCAAATATTGGTTGATTTGTCCCTGTTTATGTTGTGACCGTTTGTAACAAATTATGTATTTTCTGCTATATTTTCTGAATTATTGAGACGATATGCGAGTATCTCGTGCCTTTCATTAATAAATTATAATAATATGCGGTGAATTTTATAGCTTGTCTTCCATCCCTGAACGACGCGCTGGTCAATTCTGTCATCCCCCAGCATCATTCCGCAGGGTTTTCTGCCGGTAGGGGATTTCCCTGAGCGTCGACAAAGGCGCAATCCCTTGATTGAGTTGCCGCTTTCCGCCCAGGCCATTCACGCCGTCAATTCGGCGCGCCCCGCATTCCCTCCCCGCGAATCCAACCAATCCAACGATCATCCGGACCGGCCCGCAGCGGCGGATTGATTCCGTCACGCGCGCCGGAAAAATTGGGCCGGGAGTTTACGGACCGCCCCGAATGTGCAATCGTCGCTCCCCAAAATCGGGCCGTCACCGGGGGGCGTCGATCAGCGAAATGAGGGGTCCGTGCGCCGCGTAAAACCGCTTCTGGTCTGCGCCTTCCTGTCCATTCTGCTTGCCGCCTGCGCGGGCGGCGGACCACGCAGCGTGTCGCAGGCCGACCTCGACGCGCACATCGCCGAGGCCGCCGGTCGCTTCGACATGCCCGAATTGTGGGTCCGCGAGGTGATCCGCCAGGAAAGCGGCGGACGCACGATGGCGAACGGGCGCCCCATCGTCAGCAAGGCTGGCGCCATGGGGTTGATGCAGGTCATGCCCGGCACCTATGAGGAGATGCGGCGCAAGCACGGCCTTGGCTCTGACCCCTACGATCCGCGCGACAACATCATCGCGGGCACCGCCTATCTGCGCGAGATGTACAATCTGTTCGGCGCGCCCGGCTTTTTGGGCGCGTACAACTGTGGCCCCGGCTGTTATGGCGACTATCTGGCCGGAAAGCGGTCGCTGCCCGGCGAAACCAAACGCTACATGGCGTCGGTCAGCCCGCGCCTGAACCGCACCACCGCCCCCAACGGCGCGGACATCGTGGTGGCCAGCGCCGCCGACAACGCGCCCTTCGCCGCCGCCTCTCCGCCGCCACCTCCGGCGACCCCCGCCCCACCCACCCCTAACTCCGGTGGACGGGCGCCGGTGGCCGTCGCCGTCTTGCCGCCTCCGCCGTCGGCGGCGCCTCGCCCCAGCTACAGCCCGGCGCCGCCGACCACGCAGGTGGTCGCGCCGGACACGACCGCTCCCATCGCTCCGGCCACCGTGTCCACCGCCGCCTTGCGTGGTGGGGCCACCGGGGCTTGGACCGTTCAATTGGGCGCCTTCCGCTCCGCCGACGACAGCGCGCGGGTGATAAACCGCGCCCGCCAGTCCTTGCCCGGCATGCTGTCGCACACGCAAAAGATCGTGCAGGCGGTCGACACCCAAACCGGCCCGCTGTACCGCGCCCGCCTGTCGGGGCTGTCGCAACGGGACGCGGCGGCCACCTGCTCCGGCTTGGTCGATCTCGGCATGGCCTGCTTCATCGTCGCTCCCGGCGCCTGAGCCAAGCCGACACGCCAACGAACTCATAAGGACACGCATCAATGACCGCGCAACCCTGGGATGATCGAACCCGCCTCGTCGCCATCGACATTGAAACGACCGGACGCCGCACCCCCCGCCTGGAGGACATCCGCAAGGCGCCCAAGGGGCTGCGGCAACCCGGCGTCGTCATCGAAATCGGTTGCATCGAAATCCTGCGCAACGGGACGGAGTGGACGAAGGGCCGGACCTGGGAAACCCGTGTCAACCCCGACGCGCCGATCCACCCGGACTCGATCAAGGTCCACAACATCCGCCCCAACGATCTGAAGACGGCCCCGCGCTTCCCCCAGATCGTCGAAACGATGCTGGAGTTCATGGGCGAGGATCTGTTGATCGCCCATGCCTATGAAAACGAGATGGATTTCCTGAATTACGAATTCGCCCGTTGCGGTCGGATCGGCTGGGGGGAGGAGTTTTTCACCAGCCGCCGCTTCATCTGCACCAAGGAAATGTCGCACATCCATTTCCCCGGCGCGTCCGGCTCGCTCGACGCCCTGTCCGACCGGCTGTGGCTGGACCGCAGCGACCGTTTTTCCCACCACGGCGCGTTGCTGGACGCCGATCTGACGGTCGACGCCTTCCTGAAAATGGCCTATGGCGACATCGGCCCGCGCGACGCGGTGTTCGAATAAGACCAACCCGTTGAGTCGACAAAGGCGCGGCAAGCCCCCACCTCACGCCCTCCGCCAGACGGTTTGCCGCCGCCTCTTCGCCAAAGCCGACATGAGCGCCCGATGCCCAACGCCGCGACCGACCCGAAACGCCACACCATACCGGCCCAGATGGTGTTCATGCGCCAGGGGGAGCGGGCGGACCGGGCATGGTTGATCGAATCCGGCGAGTTGGAAATCCTGCTGACGACCCCCGAAGGCGTGGTCAAGCGCCTGGGCGTCGTCGGCAAGGGGGCCGTGGTCGGCGAAATGGCGCTGATCGACGATGGCGAGCGCAGCGCCACCGTGCGAGCGCTGACCGAAGTGTCTTGCATCGAAGTCACCCGCGAGGCCTTTCGCGGCCTGCTGAAGCGCAGCCCGCCGTTGGCGTCCTATCTGCTGCAAAGCCTGATCGCGGCGATCCGGCGCGATTATGGGCTGCCGCCGACCGAACGGGTGGGAAATCCGGTGGATTTCCGCTCCACCACCTCGTTTCAGCGGGTGATCGACCGCCGGATGTTCCGCGAGGGGCATGTCTTCTTCACCCCGAACGAGGCGACCAACGCCGCCTATCTGATTCAGTCGGGCCGGGTCGTCTTGAAACCGGGGCGCGGCACGCTGGGCGGCGAGATCGCCGCCTTTGGCCCCGGCAGCCTGTTCGGCGAGATCTTCCTGATGACCGGGCGCTTGCCCGACGTCACGGCCATCGCCGCCGTCGGCTCGATCTGCGAAGTCATCGACAAGAAGGCCTTCGACGAAACGCTGGCCGCGATGCCGCCCATCCTGAAATCACTGGCCAAGATTTACATTGAGCAGTTGCATCGGAGCAAACGGGCCGCCGACGCCGCGCTCTGACGCTTGAAACGCGCTGGCCCTTCCCCCCAAGGCGGGGGAAGGGCCGCAGCGCGCCGCGCGTTTTCTTACAGCTTCGCCGCCGCGTCAAAGACGACGTGGCTGTAGGCGCCTTCCGGCTTCTTGGTGATGACCGGGGCGGAGGCGCCGGACATCAGGATGCCGACGGTGCGGTCGAAATCCGCCGGATCCAGATAGCCCGTGCCCTTCTTGCCGCCCGCAATCAGCTTGGCGACCTCCTGCATCATCGTCGCCTGATGCTCCTTGGTCTGGGCGCCGGTGGTGTCGGCGTTCAGCACGATGTCCACGGCTTCGGCCTGATTCTTGGCGGCGTATTCCCAGCCCTTGGCCGAGGCCTTCACGAACTTCGCCAGCTTTTCCACCATCTTCGGGTCCGACAACTGCTTGTCGGTGGTGTAAAGCCCGTCTTCCAGCGTCGCCACGCCCTGGTCCTGATATTTGAAGACCACCAGTTCCTCCGGCTTCATGCCGGATTCGATCAACTGCCAATATTCGTTGTAGGTCATGGTCGAGATGCAGGCCGCCTGCTTTTGCAGCAGCGGATCGACGTTGAAGCCCTGCTTCAACACCTTCACGTCCGGCGAGGAGCCGGAGGTGGACAGGCCAAGCTTGCTCATCCAGGACAGGAACGGATATTCGTTGCCCGAAAACCAGACGCCCAGCGTGTTGCCCTTGAAATCCTTCGGATCGTTGATCTTGGCGTCCTTGCGGCAGGTCAGCATCATGCCCGACGTCTGATAGAACTGGGCGATGTTGACCAACGCCACGCCCTTTTCACGGGTCGCCAGCGCCGACGGCATCCAATCGACGATCACGTCGGCCCCGCCAGCGGCGATGATCTGCGTCGGGTTGATGTCGGGACCGCCGGCCTTGATCGTCACGTCCAGCCCGGCGTCCTTGTAAAAGCCCTTTTCCGCCGCGACGTAATATCCGGCGAACTGGGCCTGCGTGACCCATTTCAGTTGCAGGGTCAGCTTTTCAGCGGCCGAGGCGGCGGCGGAGAAGCCGGTCAGCGCGGTGGCGGCGAGCAGCAGGGCGGATGCAAGGGTCTTCATCGCGAATGGTCCTCGGCTGTTGATTGGGGGGCTGTTGATTGATTAGGTGGCTGGACGGGCGGTGGTCCGTGGGATGGATCAACGCTTGCGGAAAGACGGGTGCCAGGCGGTGACGCGGCGCTCCGCCAAGGCGAGCGCGCCGTACAGGGCGGATCCGGTGAGGGCGGCGACGGTGATCGACGCCCACACCACATCCAGATTCATCCGGGCCACCTGGGTCGAGATGCGAAACCCCATCCCAACCACCGGCGTTCCGAAGAATTCCGCGACGATGGCCCCGATCAAGGCCAAGGTCGAATTGATTTTCAACCCGTTGAACAGGAAGGGCAAGGCGCAGGGCAAACGCAGCAGCAGCAAGCTGCGCCAATAGCCCGCGCCATAGGACCGCATCAGGTCCAACTGGATGCGCTCGGCGCTCGCCAGACCGGCCAGCGTGTTGATGAGCATGGGAAAAAAGGTCATGACCACGATGACCGCCGCCTTCGATTGCCAATCAAAGCCGAACCACATCACCATGATCGGCGCGATCCCCACCACCGGAATGGCGCTGGCCAGATTGCCCAGCGGCAGCAGCCCGCGCGCCAGAAAGGGCACGCGGTCGGCGAGAATCGCCACGGCGAATCCGGCCCCGCAGCCCAGCAGATAGCCGCGCAGGACGGAGGTCAGCACGGTTTGGCCGAAATCATCCCACAGATCGGCGGCGTTGGCGGCGAAGGCGGCGGCGATGGCGCTGGGCGGCGGCAGCAGAATGGCGGGAACCTGAAAGCCGCGCGTCAGAATCTCCCACAGCAACAGGATGGCCAGCCCGAACAGCGCCGGGCAGGCGTGGCGCGCCGGTCCCGTCGCCTCGGCCAACAGGCGCAGCACGCGGCCCAGCAGCAGGGTCGCGCCAACCAGAAACAGCCACAGCCCGATTTCGGGCCGCAGCCCGCGCGCCAACAGCAGCAAGGGCGCGGCGTATCCGGCGGCGACGCCGACCAGCAGCAACGCCGCTTCCGACGCCCCGCCCCCGGCGACTCGGCGCAGCAGCAGGCTCCCCACCAGCAGGGCGAACGCCGTCAGGGCCAGCGGGCTTTGCGGCAGATACAGCGCTTGGCCATCCAGCATCGCCAGGGGGAACAGCGGGGCCAGCAGCGCGACCAACGGCCAAGGGGCCATCGGCGGAATTTGGGGCGGCGTTTGGGTTTGCGCGCGGCTCATCGTCCACCTCCAGGCCCGGAGCGGACCAGCGCCCGTTCGGCCAAGCCAACCACCGCCACCAGCGTGACGCCCAGCAGGGCCGCCATCACCAGCGCGCTCCAGATCTGCACGGTCTGGCCGTAATAGGATCCCGACAGCAGCCGCGCGCCCAACCCCGCCTGCCCGCCGGTCGGCAACTCGCCGACGATGGCCCCAACGACGCTGGCGGCGACCGCCACCTTCAAGCTGGTGAACAGGAAGGGCAGCGAGGCCGGAAGCCGCAGCAGGCGGAAGGTCTGGGCGCTGCCCGCGCTGTAGGTGCGCATCAGATCCAGCGTCAGCGGATCGGCGGAGCGCAACCCCTTGACCATGCCGATGGTGATCGGGAAAAAGCACAGATACATGCTGATGATCGCCTTGGGCAGCAGGCCGGTGAAACCCAGATTGCCCAGAATGACGACGATCATCGGGGCGATGGCCAAAATCGGAATGGTCTGCGAGGCGATGACCCAGGGCAGCAAACTGGCCTCCAGCGTGCGGACCTGCACGATGCCGACCGCCAACCCCACCCCCAGAAGGACGCCCAGCGCGAAGCCGGTCAGCGCCGACCCGGCGGTGACGCCGGTGTGGTACAGCAGGTTGCGGATGTGGGTGACGGGGGTTCCGGTCAGGGATTGGAACAGATCGACGGCGACTTGATCGGGGGTGGGCAGGATCGGACGCTTCATGGCGAAGGTCTGCCGGATCAGATCGCCGGTTCCCCAATCGGCCCCGGCGCGGGTCAGCGCCTCGGCGGCCTGCGGGCTGTTCAGCCAAACCGCCCCGGCGTACCACAGGATGATGATCGCCAGACTCATCACGGCGACGGGGAGGATGCGCTCAGTCGTCATAGGAATGCCCCTCCATCAGCCCTTCGCGGACCCGGTGGGCGATGCGCTGAAATTCCGGCGACTCGCGGATGTCGAGCGTGCGCTCCGGCGGCAGGTCGCGGGCGCAGTCGATGACGTCGAGGATGCGGCCAGGGCGCGGACTCATCACCACGATGCGGGTGGACAAAAATACCGCTTCGGCGATGGAATGGGTGACGAAAACGCAGGTCTTGCGCGTCCGCCGCCACAATTGGGTGAGTTGCAGATTCAGATGGTCGCGGGTGATCTCGTCGAGCGCGCCGAACGGCTCGTCCATCAGCAGCAGATCGGGGTTGAAGGCCAGCGCGCGGGCGATGGACACCCGCTGCTGCATGCCGCCGGAAAGCTGCCAGGGGAATTTCCGCTCGAACCCGGTCAGCCCGACGCGCTCCAACTGTTCGCGCGCGCGGGTTTGCCGTTCGGCGCGCGGCGTTCCCATGATCTCCAGCGGCAGGGTGACGTTGCGCTCCACCGTCCGCCACGGGTAGAGCGCCGGGGCCTGGAACACATAGCCATAGGCGCGCTTCAGCCGCGCCTGTTCCGGCGTCATCCCGTTGACCAGCACGTCGCCGGAGCTGGGCTGTTCCAGATCGGCGATGACCCGCATCAGCGTGGTCTTGCCGCAGCCGCTGGGGCCGATTAGGGAGATGAAATCGCCCTGCGCGATGAACAGGCTGACGTCGCTCAGCGCGTAGACCGGGTGGTCGGCGGCCTGATAGGTCAGGGTCAAATGGCGGATGTCGACGATGGTCCGGCCCGGCTCGCCTCCCGCTTCAACGAGCGGCGCGGGCGGCGGAACGGCGGCCATGGAAGCGGTGTGGATGGCTGTGTGGGCGACTGGCACGGGCGTGGCGTCCTCGCGTTGGCGTCTCTCACCCGATCCAGCAGCAAAAGGCGGGCCAGGTTGGTGGGATGGCTAAACAGTCCGAATGCCGACATTCTTTCAGACGTTGGAAAACCTGTCCAGAGAGACAAAATTTGACGGTGTGGACAGCGTTTTCCGGCGGTGTCGGCGATGGGCGGCGCAGACAGGCGGATGATTGAAAAGTGGGCATGAGATGGCCGAGTGGCGATGAATTGAGCACACCCGCGACCGGGCGCGAAAAGAGGCGTCCGGTTGATCGGCGGCGCGCTTTGGCATATACAGGAAGCATATGCACAGGAGCGCTGAACCATGCCGCAACCCGCCGCGCCGCGCCCGAAAGAAGCCCGCCTGTTCCGCAACAACCGCAGCCAAGCCGTGCGCATCCCGGTGGAGTTCGAGTTGCCGGGCGAGTCGGTGCTCATCAGCCGCGACGGTGATCGGCTGATTTTGGAACCCATTCGCAAAAAAGGACTTTTGGCGCTGCTGGACGGTTGGGAGCCGTTGGACGAAGAGCTTCCAACCATCGAAGATCCGCCGATCCCGCCGAGGGATGTTTTTTGATGCGCTACCTGCTCGACACCAACGTCATGAGCGACCTCATCAAAAACCCGGCGGGCAAGGTGACGGGCCACATACGCCGGGTTGGCGAGGACGCCGTGTGCACCAGCATTGTGGTGGCGGGGGAGTTGCGCTATGGTGCCGCGAAAAAAGGCTCGGCCAAGCTGACCCGGCGGGTGGAGGACCTGTTGGCCGACGTCGCCGTGCTGCCGCTCGACGCGCCGACCGACGTCGATTACGGCGACATCCGCGCCGCGCTGGAGGCGGCGGGCCAACCGATTGGCGGCAACGACCTGCTGATCGCCGCCCACGCCCGCGCGCTTGGCGTCACGCTGGTGACGGCGAACGAGCGGGAGTTTCGCCGCGTCCAGGGGCTTGTCGTAGAAAACTGGTTGGAGTGACGCCGATCCGGCGCGCCCCCTACCGCAAACTCGCCAGATGGCTGCGGAAGCGGGCGAGGCTCCAGACGAAGAACAGCGCGCCGATCCCCGCCGTGGCGGCGAAGCGCGGCCACACCACGTCGAACCCGGCGCCGCGAAACAGGATGGCTTGGGCGAAGGCGACGAAATGGGTGGAGGGGGAGAGCTGCATCGCCGTTTGCAGCCACTCCGGTTCGCTTTCCAGCGGGGTGAAGCCGCCCGACAGCATGTTCATCGGCAGCACGATCAGGATGAACAGCAACCCCAATTGCGGCATTGACCGCGCCACCGTGCCCAGAAAGATCCCCAGCGCCGTCGCGAAGAACAGGTAAAGCGCGGTTCCCGCCAGAAACAGCGGCACCGATCCGGCCAGCGGCACGCCCAGCAGCCCGCGCAACACGGCGAACAGGGAGAAGATCGTCAGCGCCAGAATGACCGCGCCGTTGGCCACCACCTTCGCCGTCATGATTTCCGCCGGGCGCACCGGCATGACCAGCAGATGCTCCAGCGTGCCATGCTCGCGCTCGCGGATCAGGGCGGCCCCGGCCAGCAGCACGGCCAGCATGGTGATGTTGCCGACCACCGACATGGTGCCGGTGAACCACGCGGTTTCCAACGCCTCGTTGTAGGCGACGCGGACTTGCAGGGAAATCGGCGCGGCGGCGGCGGGGGCCTCGTGACGGACGAAACGCCCGACCTCGTCGTCCAGAATGCCCTGGATGGTCCCGGCCCCGATGCCCGCCTGCATCATCGCGGTGGCGTCGATCAGCAATTGCGCCGTCGGGCTGCGCCCGGCCAGCGCGTCGGACTGAAAATCCGGCGGAATGTCGAGCACGAAGGTGTAGCGCGCCGCCGCCATGCCCGGATCAACCTCGGCGTGGCCGATCAAGGTCGGGGTTTGAAACTCCGGCCCGTGAAAGCTGGAAATCAGTCGTTGCGACAGGGCCGAGCGGTCCTCGTCCACGATGGCGATGGCGGCGTTGCGCAGTTCGTGGGAAATGCCGGTGGCTTGGCTGTAGACCGACAGGCTGAAGGAATAGATGACGAAGCCCAGCATGAAGCCGTCGCGCAGCAGGCTGATCCACTCCTTGCGCGCCAGGGTCAGGCTGTTGCGGACAAAGCGCCAGGCGGAGGAGGATTCGGGCAGCAGGGCCATGGCTCAACGCTCCTGCTTGGGAAGGAAGAGGACGCCCAGCGCCAGCAACGCCGGGACAAACACGGCGATGGCGGCGACGAAGGGCAGCAGTTCGACGAAGCCCAACCCCTTGGTGAAGGCCCCGACCGACAGTTTCAGGAAATGGGTGGTCGGAAACAACGTGCCGATCAGCCAGGCCCCGCCCTGCAAGGTTGAGACGGGTTGCAGCAGCCCGGAAAATTGGGTGGCGGGCATCATCGTCGCGATGGCGGTGCCGAACACGGCGGCGGTCTGGGTGGCGGTGAAGACCGAAATCAGCAACCCGAACGCCGTGGTGGCGCAGACATAAACCAACCCGCCCAAAATCAACCCGGCAAGGCTGCCCTTCACCGGCACGCCGAACAGAACCACCGCCATGACGATCATCACCAGCAGATTGAATGCGGCCAAGCCGATGTAGGGAAGCTGTTTGCCGACGAGAAACTCCAGCCGCGTCACCGGGGTGACGTACAGGTTGGTGATGGATCCCAACTCCTTCTCGCGCACCACCCCCAGCGCGGCCAGAATCGCCGGGATGAAAATCAGCAGCAGGCCGATGATGCCCGGAACCATGGCGTCCAAACTGCGGAAGGCTTGGTTGTAGCGGTAGCGCATGTCGAGCTGGGCTGTGGCGGCGGGCAAGGTGATCCCGGACTCCCGCGCCTTGTCCTCGATGAAGCGCTGATGCAGCCCGGCGATGTAGCCCTGGATGGTTTCGGCGCGGAAGGGCATAGCGCCGTCGATGCGGATCGCCAGTTCCGGGGCCGTCCCGTGCCGCAGATCACGGCCAAACCCGGCGGGAATCTCGATGGTCAGCGCCGCTTCGCCGCGCTGCAAACGCAAGTCGAGGTCGGCCGGATCGCTGGCCGGGGGCGTCGCGACGAAGCTGCGCGAGCCTTCAAACTGTTCGATGTAGGCGCGGCTTTCCGGCGTGCGGTCGCCGTCGAGCACGGCGAAGCGCAGATTTTCCACATCCATGGTGATGCCGAAGCCAAAGACCAGCATCAACAGCACGGTGCCGAGCAGCGCCACCGTCAGCCGCACCGGGTCGCGCCGCAGTTCCAACGTTTCCCGCCACGCGTAGGCCAGCAACCGCCGCCGCGACGCCCCGCCCGGCTGATGCGGCGCGGCGGCTTCGGCGGTGGTTTCGTTGGGGGCCAGGGCGGCGGCGTCGGTTGGCGCGTCTTCCGCCTCGTCCTTCTGGGCCTGCCGCATGAAGCCGATGAAGGCGTCGTCCAGCGTCGCCGCCCCCTGCTGGGCGCGCAGTTCCTCCGGCGGTCCGGCGGCGATGACGCGCCCGGCGTTCATGAAGGCGATGCGGTCGCAGCGCGCCGCCTCGTTCATGAAATGGGTGGAGATGAAGATCGTCACCCCCTGGTCGCGCGACAGGGCGATCAAGTCGCGCCAAAATTGGTCGCGCGCCACCGGATCGACGCCCGAGGTCGGCTCGTCCAGGATCAGGATTTCCGGCTCGTGCAAAATGGCGACGGCCAGCGACAGCCGTTGCCGCACGCCCAGCGGCAATTGCTCGGCCACCGCGTCGCGGTAGGGGGTCAGCCCGAAACGCTCGACCAACCCGTCGATGCGCGGGGCGGAGTCCGCCAAATTGAACAGGCGGGCGTGCAGAACCAAATTCTGCTGAACCGTCAATTCGCCATAGAGCGAGAAGGCTTGCGCCATGTAGCCGACGCGCCGCCGGGTCGCCAGATCGCCTGCGTCCACCGTCGCGCCAAACAGCTTGGCCTCGCCCGCGCTGGCCGGAAGCAGCCCGGTCAGCATCTTCATCGTCGTCGTCTTGCCGCAGCCGTTGGAGCCGAGAAAACCGAAAATCTCGCCGCGCCCGATGCGGAAGCTGACGCCGTCCACCGCCGTGAAATCGCCAAAGCGTCGGGTCAGATCGCGCGCCTCGATGGCCGGTTCGGCGCCGTCCTGCTCCGCCGGACGGGGCGGCACGATCAGCTTTTCATAGTCGCCCCGCGTTTCTTCCGGCAGCAGGGCGATGAAGACCTCCTCCAGATCGTCCGCCTTGTGGCGGGTTTTCAGGGCGGCGGGCGCGTCGTCGGCCAGCAGGCGGCCCGCGTTCATCATCATCACCCGGTCGAACCGCTCCGCCTCGTCCATGTAGGAGGTGGCGACCAGAACGGTCATGCCGGGGCGCCCGGCGCGGATGCGGTCGATCAAATCCCAGAATTGGCGGCGCGACAGCGGATCGACGCCGGTCGTCGGCTCGTCCAAAATCAACAGGTCGGGGTCGTGCAGCAGGGCGCAGCACAGGCCAAGCTTTTGCTTCATGCCGCCCGACAGCTTGCCCGCCGGGCGGTCGGGAAAGGGGGCCAGCCCGGTCGCGTCGAGCAGATCCTGAATGCGTTTCTGCCGCTGCGCCGCGTTCAACCCGAACAGCCGCCCGAAGAATTGCAGATTCTCGGCGACGCTGAGATCGGCGTAGAGGTTGCGGCCCAACCCCTGCGGCATGTAGGCGATGCGCGGCTGCAAGGCGGTGCGCCCGCGCCGGTCGCGCAGATCGACGCCGAGAACCGCGAAGTCGCCCTCCTGCACCCGCTTGGCGGTGGCGATCAAGCCGAGCAGGGTCGATTTTCCCACCCCGTCCGGCCCAATCAGGGCGACGCTCACCCCCGCCGGGATCGTCAAGCTCACGTCGTCCAGCGCCAGAGTTTTGCCGTAGCGGTGATGGACGCCCGAAAGCTGGACGGCGGGCGCCGGGCTGCTGTCTGGCGCGGGGCTGGTCGGCGCCGGGCTTGTCACGCTCACGATCCGGCTCCGGCCACCCCCGTCCCCGCTTTGGTCAGGCGCGATTCCAACCAATCCGGCCAAGCGGTGGCGGGGGCAAGTTTGACATAGGCCACGCCGGTCAGGCCGGTTTTCACCTGCTCGACATGCTGGGCGACCAGCGCGTCGGGCACGCGGGCCTTGACGCGGAACATCATGCGGTCGCGTTCGGTGCGGGTTTCCACCTGTTTCGGGGTGAATTGCGCGCGCGGGGCCACAAAGGTGACAGTCGCGGGAACCGCCAGACCGGGCAGCGCGTCCAGCAGGATCCGCGCCTCGGCCCCCAGGGCCAGCGTTCCGGCGCGGTCGGTGGGCAGGAAGAAGGTCATGTAGACGTTGCTCAAATCCAGCAGCGTCACCGCCTTGCCGCCTACCGCCAGCACCTCGCCCGGTTCGGCCAGCCGGTAGAGCACCCGGCTTTTGCGCGGGGCCTTCAGCACCCCGTCGGCGACCAGATCGCGCAGCCGGTCGGCGTCGGCGACCGCCGCCGCGATGGCCTCCTGCGCGCTGGCCCGGTGGCTGGTCGCGGCGGACAACGCCGCCTCGGCGGTGCGGCGCTGATTGCGCGCCTGATCGACCCGCTGTTCGGAGACATGGCCCTTGCCGAACAGCACCAGCGCCCGCTCCATCTCCTTGGCGGCGAAATCGGCCTCGCTGGTCCGTTGGGCGATCAGCGCAATGGCCTCGTCGCGGGCCTGCTGCGACTGGCGTTTCAGCGCCTCGGCGGCGCGGAGTTGCGCCTCCAGGTCGCGGGTGTCGAGGGTGGCGACGATGGCCCCGGCCTCAATCAGGTCGCCCTCCTCCACCGGAATGGTCAGGACGCGGGCGGCGTATTTGGTGGCGACGTCGATCTCGCTCGCCTCGATCCGGCCATTGCCGGACGCGAAACCATCGGGCAGCCCCTGCCCCTGCATGGCCCGATAGCCGTAAAGACCGGCGGCGGCGAGCAGCGCCAGCGCCCCCGCCAAAAGGACGACGCGTTTCAGGTTCATGCCCCAAGCTCCTTGCCGACGCGCGACGTCGGCGCTTTTCTTACGCGTTTTGGACGGCGACCCGGCCCAGCGACGCGGACGCTTCACCGCGCCAGTCTACGCCGACCCCGGGCGCGCAGCGGCGCGGATGGCGCGCGGCTGCCATGACAACCACCCTGCGTCCCAATTGATCCGAATCATTGCCGGGAGAGGCGTGGAAGTGGCGGCCCGCCCGTCACCCGCCCAATCACGCGCCTGTGATCGAATCGTGAAGACCATTCCCAACGGCTATCAAATTCATAGCCCCCCTGCATTTCACAAGAGCGCTGGAACCTGCGACAGTCCGTCCATCGAAACAGCCCACTGAGGAACGCCACCATGACCATCCAGACGATGACGACCAAGACCAAGCTCGCCAGCCTGATCGCCGCCACCGCCATCACCGCCGCTCTGGCGGGCGTCACCATGGGCACGGCCCAGGCCGCCGACGAAAAGGAAAAATGCTACGGCATTTCCAAGGCCGGGATGAATGATTGCCAGACCCCGACCTCGTCCTGCGCCGGCACCTCGAAGAAGGACGGCGACGGCCACGCCTTCCTCGTCGTTCCCAAGGGCACCTGCGGCAAGCTGGTCGGCGCCAGCCTGACCCCGAAGGCGGGCTGACCACCGCGCCAACGCTGACCGACCGGGGGAAGGGATTTCCATGACGCTGTGCGCCACCCGCGTCCGCTTGACGGACCACGCCGCCGACCAGCCCACCCCGCCGCCCGCGATGGGCGGCATCGGGTTGAAGGCGCGGCACAAGGCGCTGCTGTTGGAAACCCGTCCCCCGGTCGCCTTCGTTGAAATCCACGCCGAGAATTACATGGGGGCCGGCGGCCCGCCCCACCGCTGGCTGTCGGCCATCCGCGAGCATTACCCGGTGTCGGTCCATGGCGTCGGCCTGTCCTTGGGCGGGGCGACGCCGCTGGACGAGGATCACCTCGACGCGCTGGCCCTGGTGGTCGAACGGACCCGCCCGGCCCTGGTGTCGGAGCATCTGGCCTGGAGCCAGAGCGACGGCGTCCACATGAACGATCTGCTGCCGATCCCCTACACCCCCGACACGCTGGCCCATGTCGCCGCCCGCATCGACCAGACGCAAGATCGGCTGTGCCGCCGCATCCTGATTGAAAACCCGTCGGCCTACATCCGTTACGCCGACAGCCCAATCCCGGAGCCGGAGTTTCTGGCCGAATTGGTCCGGCGCACCGGCTGCGGCGTTCTGCTGGACGTCAACAACCTGTTCGTCTGCGCCAGCAACATCGGAACCGACCCGCTGGCCTATCTCGACGCCATCCCCGCCGAGGCGGTGGGCGAGTATCACCTCGCCGGGCATCACCACCGGATTTTCCCTGATGGGACGGAGATCCGCATCGACGATCACGGATCGCGCGTCGCCCCGCCGGTCTGGGCGCTCTACCGCGCGGCGGTCGCCCGCATCGGCGCCCGCCCGACGCTGATCGAATGGGACACCGACGTGCCGCCGCTCGACGTCTTGTGCGACGAGGCGTGGCGCGCCGATTCCGAAGCCGCCGACGCGCTGGCCGCCCGCCAGCCGGGGGAGGCCGCCGATGCGCCGCGTTCGTGAGTTCCAGACCCGGATGCGCGATTTCGCCTTTGATTCCGGCGGGCGCGGCCAATTGCTGAGCGCGCTGGCCGACTGCGGCGGCCCGCCGACGCTGGAACGCCTGTCGATCCACCGCAACACCACCATGCTCGGCCTGTCCGCCGCGCTGGGCGACGCCTTCCCCGTCGTGCGGCGGCTGGTCGGCGAGGCGTTTTTTGAGCGGATGGCGCAGGATTATCTGCGCGCCCACCCGCCGCGCCGCGCCTCCCTGCTGACCATCGGCGGGGAGTTTCCGGGCTTTCTCACCGGCTACGCCCCGGTGGCGGAGCTGCCCTATCTGACCGACGTCGCCCGGCTTGACATCGCCTGGACCCACGCCTATCACGCCGCCGACGCCGAACCGCTGCATCCGCAAATTCTGGCGACGCTCGACCCCGAACGGCTGGGCGAGTTGTGTTTGACGCCGTTGCCCTCGCAACGCTTGTTGGCCTCGGCCTATCCGGTGGACGCGATTTGGCGGGGCAACCAGCCCGACGCGCCGGACGCGGAGATCCGGCTCGACAGCGGCCCGGCCCATTTGTTGATCCACCGGCCCGACATGGCGGTGGAGATCCACCCGGTGTCGCGCGGCGCCTTTTCCTTCCTGATGGCCTTGGCGGCGCGGCAGCCGCTGGCCGCCGCCTGGGACAGCGCGCTCGCCACCGATCCGACCTTTGACCTTGCGGGGGAGTTGGCCGCGTTGCTCGCCGCCCGCGCCTTTGGGGGATACAGCCTGCCATGACCGCCACCTTGCGCCCCCGTTTGCTCAGCCTGCTCGGCTGGCTGAACCGTTCGCCCGATTGGCTGCATGGCGCGCTGGCCCGTTGGGGCGTCGCCGCCATCTTCTGGCGCTCCGGCCAGACCAAAGTGACCGGCTTCCACATCAACGACAGCACCTTCGACCTTTTCCAAACGGAATACCGGGTACCGCTGCTGCCTCCCGACCTCGCCGCCGTGCTGGCCACGGTGTCGGAGCATCTGTTTCCGGTTCTGCTGGTCCTTGGTTTGGCCTCGCGGCTCAGCGCCGGGGCGCTGCTGGGGATGACCCTCACTATTCAGATCTTCGTCTATCCCGGAAGCTGGCCCGACCATCTGCTGTGGGCCTCGGCGCTGCTCTACGTGATCCTGCGCGGGCCGGGCGAACTGTCCATCGACCATCTCATTCGCCGCCGCTGTGAAAGGCCCCTGCCATGACCTTGTCCATCCGCGCCCGTCTGTGGCTGTTGCCCGTGGTGGCGGCGCTGGGCTTCGCCGCCGTGCTGGCCGCCGGGTTCATCGCCAACGGCGCGGTTGAACGCGCGGTCGAGGCCAGCGTCGAGCTGCGCGCCGACCGCGACACCCTGACCGACGCCTGGTTCGGCGTGCAACAGACCCACGCCAGCCTGTTGGAAGCCTGGTCGATCACCGACGCCGAGGCGCTGAAGGGCCATTTCACCATCGTTCGCGCCAATCTGGACTTCATCGGCTCGACCGCCGGAGATCCGGCGCGACGCAACGGCAAGGAGGCGGAGTTTGAAAAGAACTTCAAGGCCTTCACCGATTATGTCCAAACTCAGACCAGCGGCCTGGAAAGCGGCAACCGCATGACCCTGGTGGAGCTGGTCGGCGGTCTGAAAGCGGCGTCGGAGCCGGTGAACGCCCTGTTCCAGTCCCTCTATCAGGCGACGTCGGAACGGCTGCTCGGCGCGGACGAGGCGATCCGGCAGGCCAACCACCGTTTGGTGCAACTGACCATGTTGGTGGCGGGCGCCGTTCTGTTGGTGCTGCTGCCCGCCATGCTGCTGGTGATCCGCAGCGTCGTCGGCCCGGTGCGCGGGATCGAAGCGGCGATGCTGCGGCTGGCCGACGGCGACACGGCGGGCGACATCCCGCACACGGCCAAGCGCGACGAAATCGGCGCGATGGCGCGCGCGGTGAAAATCTTCAAGGAAAAGCTGGCCGAAATCGACCGGCTGCGCGAAGAGCAGCGCGCCGGGCAGGAGCAAACCGAACGCGCCACCCGCCAGCGCCGGTTGGAAGACGCCATGACCCAGTTCGACAACCAGGGCACCGCCATGCTGCGCAGCGTCGAAAGCGCGCTGGCCGACGTGCAGGGCGTGGCGTCGGACCTGCGCGGCACGGCGGCGGAAACCTCGCAACGCTGCGCCGTGGTGGCGGACGGCGCCGGCCAAGCCTCGGCCAACGTCGGCAACGTCGCGGGCGCGGTCGAGGATCTGGCCCGCCAGATCGACCGCATGCTGGAACGGGTCGGCGAAACCGCCCGCATCGCCACCCGCGCCAGCGATCAGGCGCGCGACACTGACCGCACCGTGCGCGGCCTGTCGGAAACCTCCGCCCGCATCGGCGCGGTGGTCAAGCTGATTGAAAAGATCGCCAAGGAAACCCGTCTGCTGGCGCTCAACGCCTCCATCGAAGCGGCGCGGGCGGGCGACGCGGGCAAGGGCTTCGCCGTCGTCGCCGCCGAGGTGAAGGCGCTGGCCGACCAGACCGCCACGGCGACGGAGGAAATCACCGGCCAGATCGCCGCCGTGCGCGCCGAAACCGACCGCGCCGTCGCCACCATCCAACAGGTGACGGCGATCATCCACGACATCGACAGCAACGTCCGCGACGTCGCCAGCACGGTGGAGGCGCAGGGCCGCACCGCCAGCCAGATCAGCGACAGCGTGCGCGCCGCCGCGTCGGGCAGCGACGAGGCGTCGCGCAACATCTCCGTCATCGCCCGCGCCGTGGAGGCCACGGACGCCCTGTCCCGCCGCGTCTTCACCGCCGCCGAAGTCCTGTCCCGCGACAGCCACGGCCTGAAGGGCGCGGTGGAGGAGTTCCTGTCCACCGCCAAAGCGGTCTGACCGACAGATCCCTCTTCCCCAGAAGAGGGATCTCACACAGCCTTGACGGACTCCATCGCGGCGGATCGGTCGTCGAAATCCGGCGTCTCGGCTTTCAGCATGCGCTTCAACGCCTCGAAATGAGCCGAAGCGTAGAGGCGGGCGTCCTGGTCGAATTGGGCGCGAGTCCGCTTGGCCACATCCTCGGGGATCACCCGCAGGGGCCGCCCCGTGGACAGGGCCAGCAGATGAACCTGACAGGCGCGCTCCAGATAATAGAGGGCGTCAAAGGCCTCGGCGACCGACGGTCCGGTGACGATCACCCCATGATTCGCCATGAACAGGATGCGCGCCTCCCCCATGGCGGCGGCCAGCCGGTCGCCTTCGCCCGCGTCCAGGGCCAGCCCGTTGTAATGATCGTCATAGGCGATCATCCCGTAAAAGCGCAACGCGCTCTGATGCGACGGCTCCAACCGGCCGCCGTCGATCATGGTCAGCGCGGTGGCGTGGGGCATGTGCGTGTGCAGCACCGCCACCGCGTCCGGTCGGTGGCGGTGCAGGCGGGAATGAATGTGGAAGGCGGTCGCCTCAACCTCCCCCGACCCGTCGATCACGGCCCCGCCATCGCTCAACAACAGCAGATCGCCGGGGAGCATTTCCGCCCAATGGCGACCGAACGGGTTGATGAGGCAATGACCGCCGCCGCCCGGCGGCATCACGCTGAAATGGTTGCAAACCCCCTCGCCAAATCCCAAACGGGACGCCCATCGCAGAGCGGCGGCCAGATCGACACGGGCGTTCCAAACCGTATCAGTTTGAAATTCGGCTGTTTGCGAGATCACGAACATCCTCCCCAACGGTGCGATTTGAAAATTCATAGAGTGAAAAAACAAAAGAAGTCAACACAATGCAGATTGCACACGATAGTATCAAATATATAACTTATGTATGGAATATAGTTTTCGTCATACGACTCACAAAATCATCGATATATACAGAGATAAACAATCTATACACCATTGTATTATTAATTATTATTGGTGAATAAATTTTCAAACTCTCATGATTCAAATATTCGATCAACTGCAAGAGTCCACAGGTGCGCTGACCATCCGTTTTGCTGAAAGTGCGCCACCGCATCGAATGGCGGCCTTGGAACCGGATGGACCGGCAGGGCGTCGGCGGTGCGACAACCGCATTTCTGGGAGACATCGTGATGAATGCCGTGTCGGCGCAGCGCCCCGTCGAGGAAACCAACCTGGTTGCTCACGAACTGACCACCGAAACCTTGTTGCAACTCGCCAGCCGGGAAATCGGCGCGATTCATGTTCGGAATTTCTATCCCGAGGACATTTCGGCCCGCTTTTCTGAAAAGGCGATGAATCACCCGGCTCTGGGCCACTATCACAAGAAATACACCAGCAGCGTCGGCCGCGTGTACATGCCGCACATCGACACGAAATGGAAGGCGGAGGAGATCGACAAATATCACAACGCCGCCCTCCCCTCGATCAACGACGTCCGCGCCATGTATTTCCCGCTTCTGTCGCCCGTCGACTATGTGCGGCTTCTGTTGCAAGAACTGTGGCCGACGGGGGCCAACCTGCTGCGCCTGCACGGACGCACCTGCTTCGTCGGCGCGTTCCGCGTCTTTCAGCCGACGACGTCGGAGTTCTACCCCCACAACGATCAGATCGATCAAGAAACCGACGCGCCCGAAATCGCCTCCTTCATCAACCAACTGGTCGCCAACATCTATTTGAAGGTTCCCGAGGTCGGCGGCGATCTTCAGCTTTGGCTGCGCGAGCCGACGGCGTCGGAAAAGCAGACCATCCTCGACGTCGAGGGGCTTGACCCCGCGTCAATCGAACCGCCGCGCGTCGTTCTGCACCCCGAGGTGGGCGACCTCATCATCTTCAGTTCGCGGATGCTGCACGGCGTCACCTCCTGCAAGGACACGCACCGCGTCGGCATGGCCGCCTTCATCGGTTGCCCGACGCCGGATAAGCCGCTCGCGTTCTGGAGCTGACCCCCACGGTCACGCCGCCTGCGCCGCGTCGGGTGAATCCCGACGGCGCAGGCGGGTTCCCCCCTGTGATCCGGGCTGGCCTCCCCGCCCTGGATTCCGTGAAGCCGTCAGCGCCTCCCGCCCCTCTCCCACGCCGGGGATGGCGGGACGCGCGCCGCCGATCTCAAGAGGACTGGAATGCTGCTTGATCGAATCGGTCATTTCGCGCACGAAACGCCCGACCGCGTCGCGATTGTGGCGGGCGACGAACATGTCTCCTACCGTGATCTGTGGTTCCGCGCCGGTCTTTTGGCCGAGGGCCTGCGCCGCAGCGGAATCGCCCGTGGCGACCTGGTGGCCGTGCATCTTCCCCGTTCGGCCAATCTTCTGATCGCTTTGGTCGGGGTGATGCGCTGTGGCGGCGCCTACACCGTTGTGGAGGAGGACGGCAACCCCGACGAACACCGGCATCGGCTTGGCGCCATTGGGGCCGCCCAGGTGATCGCGAACGGCCCCACCGCGCGCCGATTGCGCGAGGCGGGGATCGCCGCCGTCGCGCTGGAGCCTCTGGAAAGCGGCGCCGCGACCGAGGCGGAGCGGTTGGAGCCGCTTGGCCCGTCCGATCCGGCCTATGTGCTGTTCACCTCCGGCTCGACCGGCGCGCCGAAGGGGGTGCTCGTCAATCATGGCAACATCGCCCATTACGCCACGTCGCTGATCGCGCGTCTGGAGATCGCCGACGCTCTGCGCTACGCCCATGTCAGCACGCTGGCCGCCGATCTTGGCAACACCTGCCTGTTTTTGTCCTTGTGGACCGGCGGAACGCTGCATCTGCTGGATTCGGACCTGCGCCGCGACCCGGCGGGGATGCTCGGTTATCTGGTCGATCATCGCATTGAGTTTTTGAAGATCACGCCGTCGCACTGGAAGGCGATGTTCCAGCTCGCCGACCGCAAACGTCCGGCCCTGCGCTTTCTCGTGCTGGGCGGCGAATTGTTGACCATCCCCTTCGCCACGCACATCTGGCGGGCCGCCGTCACGCAAGTTCTCGTCAATCATTACGGCCCGACCGAAACGACGGTCGGCGTCACCTGCCACGTCATCCGCGCCGAACAGGATCTGTTGCGTCTGACCTCCGCGTCGGTCCCCATCGGCGCGCCCTTCGGCCAGACCCGTTTGTTGGCGCGCGACGAGAACGGCGCGTTTTGGGACCGCGACGTCGTGGGGGAGCTGTTCATCGGCGGCCCGTCGGTCGGCCCTGGCTATTTTCGCGACGCGACATCCACCGCCGCCAGCTTTGTGTCCGATGTCGACGGGGACATGCGTTTTTATCGGACCGGCGATTTCGTGCGGATCGACGCGGCGGGAATCGTGGAGTTTCGTGGCCGGATCGACCGTCAAGTCAAGGTCAACGGCTACCGCGTGGAGCTTGAGCATGTGGAAACCGCGATGCGCGGCGTCGCGGGCGTCGAAGAGGCCGCCGCGTATTTCCTGATCGTCGATGGTCGCGGGCAATTGATCGCGGCGGCGCGAACCGCCGATGGGCGGGTCGGAACGCTCGACTCTGTGAAACCGGCGCTCGCCGCCGTCATGCCCGCCCACATGATCCCATCCCGCCTGTTCGGCTTCGACGCGTTTCCGCTGAACGCCAACGGCAAGACCGACCGCAAGGCGCTTCAGCCAAAGGTGGAAGCGGCGTTGGCCGCGCTGTCCGGCAATGACGGGGATGGGGATGCGAACGGAGACAGGATCCTCGACGATCCGCAGGACGCGGAATTGCGGGCGATCTGGCGCAAGCATCTGGGCCATGGACGCTTTGGCCGAACCGACAGCTTCTTTGACGTTGGCGGCGATTCCATCGGCGCGATCCAAGTGATTTCGGATCTCCAGATCACAGGCCGCGCGATTTCCGCCGCCGCCTTTCTGGCGAACCCGACCTTGGCCGGGCTGGTCGCCGCGCTCAGCGCCCCCGCCGCGTTGGACGAGCCGAACGCCCGCCCCTCCCGCCAGGGCGGCGACCGCTTTTCCCCGGCCCAACGGGATTTCCTGTCGGCGGGTCTCGCCGATCCGGACTATTGGAATCAGGCGATCCTGCTGGCGACCGACCGTCCGGCGCAGGCCGACCGGCTGAAACAGGCGCTGGCCCGGCTGGTGGAGATCCACCCGCTGCTGCGCACCGCCTACCGACAGACCGACGATGGCGGCTGGAGCGCCCATCCGGCGACAATCACCGGCGACCGCATCCTATCCCACTCCCGCATCGCCCCCGGCATGGATGAGGCGGCGGAAATCAGCCGGGTGGCGCATGGGCTGCATCGCGCCATTGATTTGGCCAGCGGCGCGGTGTTTCGCGCCCACCTGTTTGACGGAGAGCATGGGCGAAGCCACCTGCTGCTGGTCTGCCATCATCTGTCGATCGACGCGGTGTCGTGGCGCATTGTGCTGGACGATCTCGACCGCATCCACGCCGCGCTGGCGAGCGGGCAAGAGCCGACGATTCCCCTTGGCCGTCACGGCTTCTGGGACTGGGTGGACCATATGGAGGAGGCGGTCGAGCATCTGCGCCCCGACCTTTCCGCCTGGGACGCGGTCGCCAAGGACGCGGCGGAAGACCGGCCCGAGAATGTGGAGGGCGCCGCCCGCACGGTCTGGCTCGCCTTCACCCGCGCGGAAACCACCCGCCTGCACGACGCCGCCGGGGCGCGGCTGCACGCCGCCCTGCTCGCGGCCTTCGCCCAAGCCTACAACACCCAAGCCCATAGCCCCCAAGCCCATAGCCCAATGGCGGACGGTGGAACGGGGCGCGACGTCGATCACCTGACGGTCGATGTGGAAAGCCATGGTCGGCTGTCCTTCGACGAACGGCTCGATCCCTCGCGCATGGTCGGCTGGTTCACCTCGACCTTTCCCGTCTCTCTGCCGGTCCATCGCCGCGATCCGGTCGCCACGCGGCAGGCGGTGGAGGCGGTCTTCGCCAACACGCCGCATCTCGGCGTGGCCTATGGGCTGGCCGGGGCGGATCAATCGCGGCGGTCGCGCGTCTGCTACAATTATCTGGGCGACTTCCGTTTCGCCGGGGAATCCCTGGGCCTGACCCCGTCCCGTCACGCGCCTGGACCGGCGCGAGGCGGCGCCAACAACCGCCTTTACGACCTGAAGCTGACCGCGCGCACGGTCGATGGGCATCTGGTCGCCGACCTGTCTTTCTCTCCAACGCGCGAGAGCGAGGGGGAGATGATCGCCCTGACGCGCGCCATTCGCCAGAATTTGCTGGCTCAGGTCGGGGTGGCGGACGAGCCGCCGCGCGATGGGCGGCTTCTGGTCGAACCGGGGTCCAGCACCGGGCTGTTGACCTACGTGCCGACGGCTCTGGCGCTGGAGCCGCCCGCCCCGGCGCAACGGACCTACCACGACATCCTTCTGACCGGCGCCACCGGCTTCGTCGGGTGCCATGTCCTGCACGCGTTGTTGGCGCGAACCGACGCGCGGATCCAGTGCCTCGTGCGCGCCAGCGGCGGCGAGTCTCCGCGCCACCGCTTGGAAAGCGTCTATGACGGCTATTTCCCCGACACGCCGTTCGCCGACCATCGCGACCGGGTGATTGTGCTGCAAGGAGACGTCAGCGCGCCGAGGCTTGGCCTGACGGAGGCCGAGTTCGCGACGTTGGAAACCGGGCTGGACGCCATCTACCACTTCGCCGCCGACACCCGCCTGTTCGGCGACGCCGCCCTGTTCGAGGCGCAGAACATCCGCCCGGTGCGAAGCTTGATCGCGCTCGCCAGCAGCGGACGGCCCAAGCACCTTCACTGTATGTCGACTCTGGCGGTGGCTGGCGTGAACGAAGGGACGGAGCCGGCCATCTTCACCGAAGACGCGCTGGACATCGGGCAGCGCTTCCAGAACGAATATGAGCGGACCAAATTCCAAGCCGAGCGGTTGGTCCGGTCCTTCATGCTGAAGGGCGGCGTCGGCTTTGTGTACCGATCCGGCAACGTGTCGGGCCACTCCCGCACCGGCGCGTTTCAGCGCAACCCCGGTGACAACCGCTTCGTTCAATTCCTGTCGGCGGTGGCGCGGTTGGGGGCCTTGCCGACGCGGGTGGACGAGCGCATCGCGCTCAGCCCGGTCGATGTCGTCGCCGCCGGAATCGTGGATTTGTCGCTCAACCCCGACCTGTCCGGCGGCGTCTTCCACGTCGACAGCGAGCATGAAATCGCCTACGCCGACATCTTCGCGGCGCTGCGCGGTTTGGGCTTCCCGCTGGAACCGACCGACGCGCCGGACTTCGCCAGCCTGTTCGAGCGGGCGGCGCGGCATCGCGATCCTGCCCTGGCCATCGCCCTGTTTTGGGCGCGTCGGCAGCCCCGGAACATCCGCTACGACCACCGCCGGACGCTTGACCGGCTGGCGCGCGCCGACATCCGGTTCGATCCGCCGCCGCCCGATTGGCTGGCCCGTTTCCTGCGCCGCCTGGTCGCCGCGAACGCGCTGCCGCCCATCCCCATCGGGCGCAAGGACGCCGCGTTTCGGCGCGAACACGCCGATTTGCGAGCCTGACCCGCCGTGCGACCAACACCCCTTCACGATTGCGAGAACGACATGGGACACAGCGAACACGCCGCCGCCAATCAGGCCGCCAACCGCAAGGCCGCCAACCGCACGGCCATCGTGACCGGGGCCACGTCCGGCATCGGGGCCGCCGTGACCCGTCGGCTGGTGGAGGACGGCGCCCGCGTCGTCGCCAATGGCCGACGCCAGCCGAGACTGACCGCGCTGGAAGCCCTCTGGCCCGGCCCGCAACGCCCGGTGCTGGGGGTTGTCGGCGACGCGACCGACGCCGGACTGATCGACCGCCTGTTCGACGCGGCGCGCGGCGCCTGGGACCGACAGCCCGACCTGTTCGTTCTGTGCGCCGGTCATGGGCTGCCGGGAACTCTGCTGCGCTCCGACCCTGCGAAATGGGACGAGCTGTTCGAGGTCAATTGCCTTGCCGCCCTGCGGCAGTTGCGCGCCTGCGCCGAGCGTTTCGTCGCCGCCGCCCAAGACGATCAGCGCGAGGGCGGGCGCGAGAACGCGAGAGTCCGCGACATCGTGGTGATCGGATCGACCATTGGCCGACAGGTTTCGGCGTTCAACCCGATCTACGGCGCCACCAAATTCGCCCTGCATTCCGTCGTGGAGGCTCTGCGGCAGGAGATCTGCCAGCACGGCGTCCGCGTGACCTTGATCGAGCCGGGATTCGTGAAATCGGAGTTTCAGGCGGTCGCCGGGTATGATCCCGACTGGTTTCGCGCGCTTGAGGCCGAGCAGGGACCCTTTCTCGATCCGGCGGACGTCGCCGCCGCCATCGGCTTTGTGGTGGGGCAACCGCCCCACGTTCATCTGGACGACATTCGCATCCGCCCCACGCGCCAGAAGGTTTGATGACCGAACGGACGACTTGACTCTCCCTTTGGCTGCGCCATCATCCGGGAAAAACAGTCACCGGATGCACGCGCCGCCACTCAGTATCCAGAAAATCGTGGGCAATCGGCGGTGAAACCGTAGCCGTTGGAAATCATGGGGGGATGCCCAAGATCATGCGTTGGTTCATTTTGGCCATTTTGTTCGTCGCGCGAACCTGCATGGCGCTGGAGTTTCAAATCCTGGGGGCGCTGATTCCCTACGCCAGAGCGGATCTCGGGGTCGATTACGCGGCGTTGGGGCAGTTGATGGGGCTGTTCATGCTGCCCGGCATCCTGTTGGCGCTGCCCGCCGGGGTGCTCGCCAGCCGATTTGGGCTGAAAGGGTTGGCGGTGTTCAGCCTGCTGTTGCTGGCGGCTGGCAGTCTTGTCTTTTCGCTTAGCCACGATCACACCACCGCCATGATCGGCCGCTTTGTCGGCGGGGCGGGCAACGCCTTGTTGAGCGTTCTGGTGTCCGCCATGGTGGCCGAATGGTTTCGCGACAAGGAACTGTCCACCGCGCTCGCCATCGTCTTCATCAGTTGGCAATTCGGGCTGGCGACCGCCCTGGCCCTGTTCCCGGCGATCGCCGAAGTGGTGTCCTGGCGTTGGTCCTTCCACCTGACCACCTTCATCTGTCTGGTGGTCGCCATGCTGGTGGCGATGACCTATCGCTCCCCCGCCGGCGCCTTGACGCCCCGACGGGAGATGCCGAACCTGCGGCGAATCCTGCAACGTCAGAGCATCCTGCCGACCATCGCCGGGGTGATATGGGCCTCTTACAACGTCGGGCAAGTCATCTTCCTGACCTACGCGCCCGGCCTGCTGGTTTCGACCGGGGGGCTGTCAACCGGCGAGGCGTCGCGCACCGTCAGCGTCGCCATGTGGGTCGCCATGGTCAGCATGCCGCTGGGCGGCTTCGTCACGGATCGGGGCGGACGCCCGATGCTGCCGGTCATCGTCGGTTCGCTGGGGGCTGCGGCCTCGGGGTTGGCCTTCGCCATGGGGGCTAACCCGGTGGCGAGCTGCATCCTCACCGGCCTTTTCCTTGGTCTGCCTGCGGGCGGCATCCTGGCCATGCCGGCCCGCGCCGCCGCGCCATCGGACGTCGCTTGGTCGCTCGGCTGGTTCATGACCGTCTTCTACATCCTGGTGACGCTGTTCCAGATGCTGGCGGGTTTTGTCCGCGACGCGACGGGCAGCGATTTCACCACGGTGGTGATGGGCTGCGGCTTGTTGGCCGTCGCCGCCATCGGGCTTGTTCCTTACGAACTGACCCGCCGCGCCTTGCTGCGCCCAGCCTCCCCCCTCGCCCAAGCGGCGACAAGCCGCTGACCCGTTTTCCCGCTTGAGTGACCCTTCCAGGAGAATTCACGTCATGAGCGTCTTGCAAGCCGCCGCCAAACGCGCGGTGATCGTCACCGGAGCCGGTCGCGGCATCGGCGCGGCCACCGCCCGCGCTCTGGCGGCGGATGGTTGGCCGGTGGTCGTCAACGACGTGGCGGAGGACGCCGCCGAGGCCGTCGCCGCCGAGATCCGCGCCGCCAACGGCGCCGCCACCGCCGTCGTCGCCGATCTGGCGGAGGAGGCCGACATCCTGCGCCTGTTCGACGAATCGGCGCGTCGGTTGGGGCCGCTCGGCGGGCTGGTCAACAACGCCGGAATCACCGGCGGCTTCCGGCGGCTTCAGGATCTCGACGGCGACACCTTGTCCCGCGTGCTGCGGATCAACGTCTGGAGCGCCATGCTGTGCGCCCGCGAAGCCGTTCTTCGCCTGTCCCAGCGGCGTGGCGGGGCGGGCGGCGTGATCGTCAATCTGTCCTCCATCGCCGCGACGCTGGGCGGCGGCGGGGAGTGGATCCATTACGCCGTGACCAAGGGCGCCATCAACAGCCTCACCATCGGACTGGCCCGCGAAACGGCGCGGGAGGGCATCCGGGTCAACGCGGTGGCCCCCGGCCTGATCGACACGCCGCTGCACGCGGCGGCGGGCGATCCCGGACGCGTGGAGCGCTTGGCGGACGGCGTCCCGATGGGGCGGCCCGGCACGGCGGAGGAGGTCGCGGCGGGCGTCGTCTGGCTGTTCTCCCCCGCCGCCGCCTATGTGACGGGGGCGGTTCTGCCGATTGGCGGCGGTCGCTGAGCGGCGGCGCCATGGATCGTCCAACCGACGGACATCGCCCGGATCACCGCGATTTGGATCACCGGGATTTTGGCGGAGGTTCTGGCCTCGTTCTGACCGATTGCGCGGCGGGCTGGTCAAGACAGACCACCCGCTCCAACAGGTCGTCGGGAAAGCGGACGGCATGGCCGTTCAGAAGCGCTTTTCCGATGGCTTGGCTGCGGTTGCGGCAATCCATCTTGCGCAGGATGTTTCCGACATGGAAGTCCGTCGTTCGTTCGGTGATCCCCAGGATCTTGCCGATTTCCCACGATGTTTTTCCCTGGATCATCCAGGTCAAACACTCGCGTTCCCGCTCTGACAGAAGGCGGGTCGCATCCGCCGCCGGAGCGGTCAGGCAGGTGTAGACGTAGGGCGACATCACCTGAAGCAGACACAGAATCCGCTCGATGTCCCGATCGTGCAAACGCCCATGGCGGACTGTGAAGCACAGCACGGCCTTGCCGCCGTCGCCGCCATGAATCCCCAGCATGCCCCCATCGGACAGGAGAAGGTCGTCGCCGCCCGCCAAGGGAAGATTCGTCGCCGGAACCGGCAGGACCAGATCCGCCATAGCGCTCCACACCAGCGGTCGAGCATCCTCCAACGCGCGGTGAAGCAGGCCGACGCCCTCGCAAGGACCGCCTGAAGCGCTCCGTTCGTCGTCCCTGAAATTTGACAGAATGTAATTGGCGAAGCGATTCGACGCCTGCGGGACGCAGGCCAGATGGATGAAATGGTCCAAACCCAGTTCGTGACACAGATCGGTTGAGAGTTGATGGGCGTCATGGAGCGTCTTGACCGCTCGGCATCGTGCGATCCAATCGCTCGGCATGCTTTTCCCTTTGGGGTAATTTCACTTTGATTCCATCAGATGATGGAGAACGTGAATCCATAAAATTTGAATAGGGCAATTGAAATAATCGGTCAATAATTATAATATCATATTACGATTGTTATAAAATGCATACATGAGAAATCAAGGAGTCATGTGTTTTCATTTAAAATTATTGGTGACTTTCATGCTATAGACTTTTGGAAAACGTTGAAATTGATGGGTCTCGACTCTCGATTCTCTCAACGCCCTCGTGGATCTTGGCCACGCGCTCGAATGAATCGCCGCCTGAATCGCCGTTGGGCCGGGCCAGCCAAGGCGCGGCCTTCGGGTCGTCTGTACGGCGGTCCCACACAGGGAACTCCTCCGCATCAACAGCCCATCCATCCGCACGTCGCCATCCGTCAGGCCGCTCGGTCAGCTTTCGAAACGGGGCCTCCGTTCGAAGAAGCCGTATAACGGCGCGTTGCCCTGGGCAGAGGCAAGGCCTCTTTCAACACAAAACACCGCCCTGACAAGCGACCGCTGGCGCGAACCAGAAAGTAAAGCACCGCACCAATTCATAAATTATACCTCATAAAATTCTATAATTTGGAGAAATCTATATCAATTTACTATTAAAATGAGATTGTTGGTACAATTTTTCGGCATCACAACACCACCCTCATATTATTTGCGTTATAAACAATACGGCATATCTTATGAGATTCTCTATATACGGATATAGACTCGACGCATAAAATTAAGTAAATTCGGCCAATGAGGCTGACACAAAAGCTGGAATGTTAATTATGAAAATGAATACATATGCACTAATGCCGCTTTTTATTTCAATGACGATTCTAACCGCTTGCGAAGATCCGATTTCTTGTGTTCCTGAAGAGGTCACCAGAGCCACTGCGGATCAAGGACAACTGACTTTAGCTCGGCGCGTCGCCGCCGTCGGCTCAGACAACGCGCCAGTGCAGGCGAAGAACCCCCAGGTCCGCGTTTATCTGGACGTCTCATTCAGTTTGCGCGGCTTCATCACTGGGGCGACCTGCGGTGACTGTGTCTCTCCAGGCGGCAAATCGACCTCCAAAACGGATGCCCAACCCAACACGCCCTTCTATGATCCGCTGTTCGCCACCCTGATCTCCAACTTGACGAATCTTCCACTGCGCAGCCTGCCAGACGCCCCGATCCGCTATCATGTGTTTGCTGAAAAATTCTCTGAAGTTGAACAGGACGTTTATGGCAAGATTGGAAAAGATTACAACTGCTACGACCAAAATGACGAAAAGAACAAGAAAATAATTGATAGGAATGAGTATTCCTTATTTAAAAATAAATGCTTCTTTGATGATGAAAAATTAGAACTTTCCAAAAAGAAAGTCGGCAGCCGCGATGTCAGCCCATTGAAAAATATATTCAATGATATCGAGTCCGCCCTGGAAGAAACAAAAAACCCGATTGATGAAGGTCTGTTCGTTATTGCGACGGATCTCTTCATCGCCAAGAATCAGGACGTGATCGGCCCGAACGCCGCCGTGGTCGCGCCGCTCGCCAAACTGATCAAAAAAGGGTTCCAGGTCCGCCTGTTTGGCTTCCAACTGCCGTTTTCCGGTCGGGTTGACGACGTGCCGACCTCCAGTTTTCGGGTCAAGGGCCTGGTCCCCTTCTATTATTTGGCGATCGGCACCCCCAGCGCCGTTGAGCGTTTTTCCCGTCAGGTCGTGGCCGTCAGCGAGCAGATCCAGTTCACGCCCGGCATCGATCAGCCCAAACGCGTGCTGGCTGGCTCCGAACGGTTCAACGCTTATGCGATCGGCGGCGGCGGCAGTTCGGCCACGCCGTCCTTTTCCCCTGGCTATGATTTTCCACCGGAATCGACCGCAGCCACCCCGCCTGTCGTGGTCAGCAGCGTTGTCGATGTGGACCGCGTGCTGTCCGCGTCCGGCGGTCCGGTGAAGCTGACATGGCGCCGTCCCAAAAGCGCGACGGTCCGTCCGCCAATCCAGGCGGCCAACTATCGCGTGAACATTCTGGGCTGGCGTTGGACCCGACAGGCCACGGACGGCGACGCTTGTCCGGTTTCCTGGGAAATCGTCCCCAGTTCGCTTTTCAATCCATCCCCGCTGTCCACCGCCGACGCCGAGACCCTGACCATGGATCTGTTCGGGGGCGGCGGCCTGAATGTGGAAAGCGGAATTCCCTATGTCCTCCGCCTGTCGCTCACCTCCAACGGCAATCAGGGAGGGTTCGGTTGGATCGACGCGTGGAGTTCCGACGCCAACACCATCAACGACGATGTCGAAGCGGCCAAATCCCCGGGCGCCTTCATACGCACCTACAATCTGAGCACGCTCTTCCGTTCGCTCTCCGCCGCGACTCCGTCCACGACCTACGCTCCGACGCCCCCGCTGGCTTCCAGCGTCCTGGCTGTCCGCTATCATTGAAGGGGTGAAGGATGCCTACCAACACCATCATGCGGTACGTCACGCTCGTTGGCGTCCTGATCACCCTGGCGGCTGCGGTCCTCTGGGTGATCCCGAAATTCATGGAAACCCCATTCCGGAACGCCGTGCAGTCGGTCGCCAAGACCTACACCGGGAACCCATATCTGTTTGGTTTCAATCCCACCGCATCGGTCAACGAGATCATCGAGGGGGTTTTGCAGAACAAATCCGGTCGGATCACGCGTGAGGATGCTCCAAAGATCGTGGCTGAAGTGATCAACCTTTACCGCCCCGATTTCTCCAAAAGCACGATGCAATTCGTCGTTGAGGCCGCCTTCAACCTTGCGGTTGGCAGCCTGCCTCCGGTGATTTCGGATCCGCAGGTCTTGACGCCCATACTCAGCGCCGCCATCCCAATGGCGCTGTCGTCCCTTGGACCGTCAAAGTTGCCGCCCAAATACCCTGGCCTCGCCGAAATCCTCTTCAAAAACTCGGTATGGATGGGAATAGCCGTCGCCGCCGCCGTTATCGGCTTGATCGCCCTGATATTTGGGCAAACCCGCAAGATTATTTGTCCGCGTGATGAAATGTCGCGCACAAAAATCGTCAATGCAATGATAGTTATTCCATACATTCTAAGCTTATCCGCTCTTTTTTATTTTTTATTCACGTTCAAGAGCGCGGCTCCAGATGCTGGAATATTTTCAAGCCCACAGTATATTGGCGTCACATCCTGGATTGTCTTCAGTTTCTTGGTTGCCAGTATAGCCATTTATTTTGGTGTTACGCTCACCATCTATCTCCTCCCCTACTTCGTCGCGCGAATCAACATTCTCGCGGTGTGGCGCCGTCTGTTTTTCCCGCCTCTGACAAATTTGATCGGTGATCTTCTGCATCGCCTCAAGACGAGCGAGATCATGATGCACTTCGCCAAAATGCTGTTCAAACAATTCGCACGGGAGATGGCGCCATGACCGCCCATTATGTGCTGTGCATCGGCGGATCGGGCGCCAAGGGCGCCGAAGCGTTGATCCACATGCTGGTGGCTGGGATGATGTCGGACGACATTGACATCAATTTCCTCGACCAAGATGTGACCAACGGCAACCTCATCAAGGCGCGTGGGCTTGCGGATCTCTACAAAACCCTGCACAAGGCATTGCGGCCGGGGTTGGAAAAGATCGGCAATCGGTGGCTGTTCCGGGCGCCGCTGAACGCTACGGGGGAGGCCGAAATCTATCCGCCGGTCCACCCCCCATTCGAGAAATTGGGTCAACTGTTCGAACGCGATCTTCTTCAGGAAGAAGGGCGCCATTTCTTCGACAGCCTGTTCGACCGGGATCGCGAGATCGATCTGGAACTGGTCCATGGTTTCCGTGGACGACCGGCGATCGGGCAGGCGGTGTTGGCGGCCGGGCTTGACACCGGGCTGCCCTTTTGGACGCAGCTCAACCGGCGAATCGACTATCGTCTGCACAACGCCGTCACCAGCCAGAAATACTTCCTGATGGGATCGGTGTTTGGCGGCACAGGGGCCGCTGGGGTGCCAACCGTCGCCTCGCATGTCCACGAACGCCTCAATCCAACCCCGGAAGACCGTCGCGGCATTGTCGGCGCCGCCTTGTTCCTGCCCTACTTCAAATATCCGGAAACCGATCCCCGGCAGGAGCAGGCTCGTGGCCGTCTCCTGCCCTCGTCGACCATGATCGCCCGCGCCCGCATGGCGCTCGACTATTACCGGCTGGAGATGGACCCATCCAACCGATGGGCTGAAGGGCCGACAACACCGAAGAAGCCGCCACGGTTCGACGCGCTGTACATCGTCGGCTGGCCGGAATTGATCGATCTCGGTTATGTCGCCGCTGGCGGCGGCGTGCAGGACAACCCCGCGCTGCTTCCAGAGCTTCTGGCTGGTTTGTCGGCTCTGCATTTTTTTCAGGACACGGCCACGCCCAACGGGGCTGCCGGTCGCGTGTTCCGCGCGGGCTTCGTGGGAGACGGCATCGACTGGGAGGATCTGCCCAGCCCGCGCAGCGGCGTGGAGTCGCAGTTTACGCTGAAGCCCCTGGCGACGCTGGTGCGTTTCGCCTTCGCGTACAAGTATGTGTATTTCGAATCCCTCCTGGGCGAGGGGCAGGAACAATGCCGTCGGCAGGTCTGGTACGAGAATCTGATCGGGTCTTCGGACGCCCTCGACACCCAGACGGCGTTAACGGCCCGCGACCTGCTGCGCTATTGCGACCTTCTGCTGCGTTGGGTCGCATCGCTGGCGCTGCACGGCAAGGATCCCAAATGCCGGATCTTCGATGTCACGACCGCCCATTTCGCCGCCTTCAACGACGAGCGGGATGAAAACGGCGGCCATCTGCCCCGCCGCATCCGGCTCTACGAGGAGTTGGAGGGCCGGGACAAGCAATTGAAAGGGCCTGAGGAATCGCGTTACTTCCCCATCCAGTTCTTCCGCAAGGACATCGAGGACGTCTTCGACCGTTTGGTTTCCTGGACACCGAAGTTGGGCGGACTTCAACAAATCTACAACACCATGTGCACATGGCGCCCGGAAAACAAGAAGGAGCGCGGCTTCCCCGCTTTCCTGCATGCCCTGTGGATCGCCTGCGCCCAACCTGAAGGGGAGCGCCTCTGATGCCGAAGGACGGAAAGATCCAGGGATACCTGCCGCAGTTCTATCGGCCCGACGTCGGCCCGACCGTGACCCGCACCGGCATTTGGGACGACAAGGGGGACGAAGCGTTCCTCGACATGCTGATCCACGCCATGCCGCCCGGTTCCGACCTGATGCTGGCCGATCTTGTGTCGCTCCCGCACATCTGGGGGCAGACGCTGGCCTTCACCGTGGCTTGGCGTGACACCGACCATCCGATGCACAAGACGGTGCGCGGCGAATGGCGCGGCCTGTTGGCCCTGATCGGTCTGGCCGGGTGGGAGGATTGGCCGGTCAGCGTCGTCGAGGTCAACCTGTCGAAGCTGGCCGAGCGCCCTTTCCGCACCTCCACCGGGCCGGTCTCAGACGATCCGGCGGGGCAGCCGCGCCCGAACTTCCCCAAGGTCGTGCAGAGGAGCCTGCCGGACAACGCCGCCATCGGCGCGCCGCAATGGAAGAATTCGGCCGTCGTCCTTTATGATCGCAATGCCGTTTCCCGCCCGGAGCGTTCCAGCGACGCTCGTCCGGTCGCCTTTTGCGCGCCGCGCAGCCTCATCGTGCCAGCCCGCAACTACGCCAATGTGCTGGATTCCCGGATTCCGTGGCAATCCGACCGCAAGGGCGGCTATCCGCTGCGCGATCCCCTGAATTGCGACGGAAAATGCTCGCTGTCCCGCATCCAACTGGAGGTTCTCTGGCTCTATCTGGAAAAGGTGAGGGCCAGGGTCATCGAGGAAGCGAGCAAGCGGGCCGAGAGCGAATCGCCCCATGTCGGCTTTCTCATCATGATGCTCAACAAATACATGGAGGACATCGAGCGGGAGCGGGAAAAGCAAAGCGTCAAAGCGCCGACCGCCGCCGAATTGCTCGGCCGTTGGGACAACGAGCGCTTCCGGGGATTCGTCGGTCCCTATTTCGACGTTCTCAGCAGCATCCCCGGTCGGCCGAACGGGCGGGTGCCGATGGAAACCAGGATCGACGTTCCCAAGGGCGGGGAGAAGCGCTTTAAAGGCGTGGTGCTCTACGGTCGCACGCTGCTTCGCGATCCCGGCCTGACCCCCCGCGACGTTTTGGTGTGGGGCGCCCACACGCTGGAGGATCTGGGCGAGGAACCGCTGCATTTCCTGCCGCCGTCCGATCCGCTGGAAAATGTTCTGTCCAACCGCCGTGGCCCGTTCAAAGCCCAGCAGCGGGCGCGGGAGCGTGTGCAGACAGAGGCGCAGGCCGCCGGCTATCTGCTTCTTCATGTGGACGAGCTGTTCTTTCCAGACATCTTGTGCATGGAGAAGGTCCCAAAAGGGCATGATCCGGCCTGGGAACGCTGGTTGCCGCCGCTGCGCCCCCTGGCGTTGACGTTGTTCTCCGCAGCTTATCTCCGCGAAAACCTGAGCATCGAGAACATCGGCAGCGAGGTCCGTGTGACCTTGCGCCTGGACGACGTGCAGGACCGGGTCGGCGTGGGATTGAACAAGCGATTGGAGAAGACATACCCCAAGAGCAACTGCCGCGTCGAACCCCCGGCGGTGTTGGCCATTTGGCCAGACTTTGAAAGCCCGGAATGGCACCATTACGGCGTCTTTCATCTGCGCGACAGCGACAAGGAGTTGGATGTCCATCCTCTGCCCGCGTCCGACGAATGGCTGACAGCCTTTATGGAGACTTGGCACAACGGCAATTCACTCGCCACGTTCTTTGACCAACTGGTCACGGATCCGCGCTTTGTTGAAGCCGGAGGCGGAAAGGAAAAGGACCGCGAGTACCGAGGAGTTTGGTTCCATCACCGGCCAACCGTGTTGATTGGCACCTCCAATGGCCTTACCCCCCGCCGTCAGGGGCTGATCCTGCTGCCGCCAACCGATGATGTGGCGGCCAACCAATCGGGAGCCGTGGTCGGACTCGACATCGGTTCCACCAACACCAGCGCGGCTTGGTTTTTGCCCGGCATCAACCACGACAAATCCGGAGAACGCCAGGTCGAACTGGTTCCGATGCTGAAATACCTGTTCATCCCTACAGACATGCAAAAAGACCGCATGGAGGATATGTTCGGCTTTCCCGCGACCACAAAGCGGGCGCCCTTCCTGTCCTTGCTGAAAGAGCGCAAATCAGGGCGAACCCGCAAACCTGGGCTGCCCGCCCTTCACTATCGGATTCCCTGGCCTCTCCTCAAAACGCTTGACCTCAAGAGCATTGTCCGGGATCGCGGCCTTGGGGCGACCTATATTTGCGATCTGAAATGGGCGCAACGCAACAATATGACGGAGATTTATTTTGAGTCCATCGAACAATACCTGATGCTTCTTATGCGTTTGATCGGGGCTGGCATCGTTCGTCAACAACTGTCGTTGCGCACAACTCTCTGGCGCTTTTCCTATCCCGACACATTCACCACAGCGGAAGTGAACAGCTTCCGGGAGATCATTGACCGCTTGATCCGGCAATTGAATCATCCTGGCCGCGTTCAGGCCCGCGACTCCCTGCCACCGCCCACCGCCGCCGTTGCCCGCAAGGAATGTGACAGTGTCTGCGGGTATTTCATGCATCAGTTTGGCAATGTCGCGCAAAGCAACACGGTTATCGTGTTCGATGTCGGTGGCCGAAACACCGATGTCGCCATCTGGCATCAAAACACGATCAAATGGAATGCGACGCTGGCCCTGGCCAGCCGCAACACCATGGTCGATTTCTTGATGCGCAACAACGATATCTTGAATCCTATCTTCCCGGAACTTTGGGATGATTATCGGAGTTTGCTGGAGCAATCGGATGGGGTCGACGTCGTGTCTCCGCCCATGCTCACCGAACTTCTGATTCAGGATTCACGCTTTCAGGATTGGCAGGTCCGGGCACGCGAACCGCAGCGGGATTCTGGACAGGTCGCGCGCCTGCGCGACATGGCGACTTATGCGCTGTCTGGTTTGCTTTTTTACACGGCCATAGCGTTCGTCGAGACCTTGACGAAGGACAGCGAAGGCGCTGTTCTTCCTGATCCGTCCCGCGACATCATGTCGGTGCAGATTTGCTTTGGCGGCAAGGGCAGCCTGCTGTTCAACAAGTTCGTCGACCGAGGCCTCAGCGAACGGCTGATCCGCTGGTTCTATGACTGGATTGCCAAGTTTCTTGCGAAGAAGCGCGGTGAAACCGCTCCCGAATCGAGGCGTGAATGGATTTATCCGCCCATCATCTTCAACGAACGGGGCAAACGCGAAGTCTCGGAAGGGTTGCTTCGCACCCCCATCCTGGAGGGGGGCAAGACGTCCGACCTCGTCAACAACCGTTCCTCCGATGGGGACGGCCATTCGGAACGTGTTGACCGTCGACCGCTCTATCTCGGTGAGACGATCCATCGGCCCGCCGGCAGCAATGGGAGCACAGACGAAGAATCAACAAAAGTGAAGTATTCCGAACATCTGGAAGGAAAGAATTTCCGCGATTCGTCGCTGTGGGAAATTCGCAGCCTCGACAATTTTACGATGTTCATCGATGAGTTTCAGAAGGAGTTCCAGATCGGGCTTGGCCCAGAGGGAAAACCTGCGGTTCCGAAAGACATCACGGTGGCCATCCTGGGAAAAACCCGGACGGAGTTTGACCAAGAGTGCCGCATGGCGGCCAAGGACCATCAACGCTTTTACCGCAACGGCGACAACTGCACCTACCAGCCGCAACCCGTGTTCATCCTCGCGCTGCGTTCAGCCCTTGAGCTGTACAACCAACAGAAGTAACTTTTGGGAAAAACGGGGGCAACCATGAACAACATCCCGCCTTCCGACGAAGGGGAAAAGGAAGTCCGCATTCAGAAAAATGCGGTTCTGGCAAAATGCCTTGCCTTTATTGCTAAAACATTTCATACACTCGGCGAAGTCGTTGAAGCTATAGTAAGAGTTATCGCGATTAAAAATCCTCCTGAAAATCAGATTGTGACATCCAGCAACCCTTCAAGTGACTCTCCGGTGGATAGCCCCAGCCCCACATTTTCTCCAGCGTTAAGCGATGCCCGCCGTCAGGCTGAAAACGCTCAGACGGAAGCCCGAAGAATCCGCATCAGCGTTGTCGAGAGAACGTTGGTTTCGGCTGAACACGTGGCGTCTTTAGCAGAAGACGCCGCCAAAAGATTTGCGAATCTGGATTCCACCTTGTCGCCACAGCCAAGCGGAGTTGGTTGTTTTGTATTCGAAGAATCACGACTGATTTATCAGTGGTGAAATTCAAAACGGAGAGGCTCAAGGATATGGAGTTTTGCACGATAATTCCGTGGAAATTTATCGGGGGCAAATCGTCGGCGGGAAAAAACACGGGATCGGCATAGACGCCACTGGACAACAGACTCAATATATTGGCCAGTTCAGGGATGGACAGCGCCATGGCGTGGGGCAATTGGATACAACATTGTATCTCTATATCGGAAATTTCATCAACAACGTCGCGACAGGCCATGGCGTCATGGTGATGCACAATTCATTATCCAATTGGGAAAAGCACGAAGGCGCGTTCGTGGACGGGCTGGCGCAGGGCTTTGGAGTCCGTTATTTTCGCAATGGCCAGATTCACCGAGGCGAGTTCAAGTTCGACGAACCGAATGGCTTCGGCATCCGGGAACTCCTCAACACCATCCTAGAGGCAGGGTATTGGGAACGTGGCGCCTGTCAGCCGCTTGTTTTGAACATGTCTCAATCGACAGAAAGCGTGTAGGCGGGGTGTTGACGGAAGGAAGAGATCACACCCGCCCAGATCTCCATACCCGCCAAGATCTCGTTTCCGGTGATCGTCGACCAGGACGCTCGACGCGCGCAGCCTCGCCAAGACGGGGCAATCCCCAACAAGCCTGAGCGGCGGCTCTCCAGAGCGGATTTGAGAGGCCGCGCCAGGTCCCTTCATTGAGAAGGCGGAGGCGCCCCAGGCGTTCCCCAGGGATCCGCAAGGGTCGGTTCGGCTCAGAAATCCGCCTGTTCAGCCTCCAGATAGGCAAGGCTGATGTATTTGCCGATGTTGTTGTCCCACCCCTTGGTCTCGGCGGCGCGGGACGCGACGCGCGGGTCGGCGAGCGCCGCCGCCTTCGCCGCTTCGATGGAGCGACCGGCCTTCACGGCGGCGGCGCAGGGTTCATAGATACCTTCAAACAGGGCGCGCTGCCACGCGGGCACGCCGGGACCGGGTTCGCCATGGGCGGGCAGCCAGATGCGGGTGTCGCTGTCGGTGCGCAGCCGGTCCATGGTCTCGAAGGTTCCAAGGTAAGAGCCGTCGTCCATGTTGGCGATGCGCCGGTCCATCATCACGTCGCCGACGCACATCACCCCATCCTCGACCACCGCGACCGACAGATCGGATGGCGTGTGGGCGCGCCCGTAATGGTGCAACCGCAGCCGGACGTCGCCAAGCGACAGCTCGTCACCATGGGCGGCGTCGCGGTTGGGGGCGACGATCCGGGTGCCGACGGAGGCCTGGGCCGTCCATTTCACCATGGCGCTCCGCCAAGCGTCGCCTTCCACCCCCAAAATCGCCGCGCGCGTCGCGGGCAAGGCGTAGCGCGGCAAATCTTCGCCGAACGCCTCGGCGAAGGCGTGGTTTCCCAGCCAATGATCGCCGTGGTAATGCGTGTTGACGATGCCGACCACCGGCTTTTTTGTAACGGCGCGCAGCATGCGGATCGCCATCTCGCCGATCTGGAGCGAGGCGCCGGAATCAACGACGATCACGCCCTCGCGCCCGATGACAAAGGTGATGTTCGCCATCATTCCTTGGTTTTGGGGCGTCGGAAAGCCGTCCGGCGCCTGGATGATCCAGACATGCGGGCTGACCTGGACCAAGGGCCGATCCGCCACCGGCGGCCCCTTGACGAAGGCCTCGACCCCGGCGGCGAAGGCGCGGACCGCCTCCGATCCCGGCAAGGCGGCCAGAAGAGCGGCTCCACCGGCGAGCAAGCGGCGGCGTGACGGATGAAACATGCGAGTCTCCCGGACAATCATTGCGCCGCGACCGGCGGGGTGGCGGAGGCAGGAACGGAACGGAGGCGCGCCGGTCGGTCGATCACCCGGTCGGTCAGCACGGCGCCGATCCACATCGACCACAGCACGAGCCACGCGGTCAGCACGAAGATCGAGGCCCCGGACACGCCCGCGCCAATCGCGCAGCCGCCCGCCAGAACGCTGCCGAACCCCATCAGGCAACCGCCGATGATGTAGCGCCGCATGGTGGAGCCGTCGTTGAAGCCCTCCAGCTTCAGCCCGCCCCCGGCCAGCCCGGCCAGGAAGGCGCCCAGCGCCACGCCGGGAATCAGCCCGGTGTCGAACCCCCAACGCGCGCCCGGCGGCGACAGCACCAGCATCAGGAAATCGGCGGACGGCGCGGTGAAGCTCAGGGAATGGATCGGCGCCGGGTCGAAAGCGGCGGCGGCGCTGCGCCAGGTGAACCACCACGCGGCGGCGACGGTCAAGCCGACGCCCATCGCCCCCAACCAGAACCAACCCGACAGGCGGTTGCGCCGGGCGATCACGGCGCCGGCGGCCAGCCAAACCAACGCGAACAGCAACGCCCCGTCATGCCCGACGCCCGCCAACGCCAACAGGTCACGCCGCGCGCTGCTGACCGTCCACCAGCCGTTGATCGCCTCGCGCGTTGGCGACAGGACGCCGCGCAGCGCCGCTTGCGCCATCACCGCGAACACCAGCCCCGACAGCAGCGCCCGCAAATTGCCGGTGGCCGCCAGAACCAGCATGCGGCTGGCGCAGGCGCGGGTCAGCGTCATGCCGCAGCCGAACATCAGGCCGCCGATCACCGCGCCCGACAGGCTGCCGGGGTTGTTGAGCTGGCGGACGGCGCCGGTGTCGAACAGGCCGAGCAGGATCAACCCCTGCGTGGCGATCAAGGCGGTGGAAAAGGCGAGCAGCCACACCGCCAGCCGTTCGCCCAACCGGCCATGCGCGACCTCCAACGTCGAGGCGCGCAGGCAAAAGCCGGAGCGTTGGGCGAAAACCCCGAACAGCGCGCCGATCAACAGACCGCCCAACGCCAGAAAGCGGTCCTCTCCCAACGCGTCCATCAGGCCGTCGATGGTGATGGCGAAGCCCATGGCGTCAGCCTTTTCAGGGTTTGATGTAGGCGTAACGCTCGCGCGTTTGCAATTCGGTGATGCGCGCCACGCCGGATAGGGTGAATTCCGCCTCCATCACGAACTGATCCTTGGTCAGGTTGCGCCGCGTCATCGTGATCTCGCACACCTCGAAACGGACGCCGCGCCCCTTCAGGTCGGAGATCAACGGGCCGTAATCGATGTTGTTCTTTTGGTCGCGCGCGTCCTCCATCAGCAGATCCACCCCTTCGGCGTGGGTGACGACGTGGATCTCGGTCTTCGGCGCGACGTCCAAATGGTTGCGGAGGTTGCGCAGGGCCTTGATGCCCTGCTCCGCCGCGTTGTCGATGTGGTAGACCACCTTGTCCTGGGCCAAGGCCGGGACGGACGCCACCGCGCCGAACAGCAACAGCGCAGGCAGCAGCAGGGTGGCGAAGCGGCGGCGGATGCTCATGGCGGCGTTCTTTCAAGCGGTTCGGAGCGGCGGTCGGGCCGACGTTCGTGGATGACGCGCCGTCAGACGGCAAGGCCGGGGTTGCCGTCCACGCCCTTCAACGTCGGCAGATTGAGACGGGGCGGCGCGATGATCTTGCGGGCGCGCAGGTTGCGGGCGACCAGATCCCAAATCGGCTCGCCGCCCGCCGTCTTGGCCTCTTCGGCGACGGGCGCCCAGCCCGCGACCTTGTAGGTCTTCGACGCCTCCAGCGGTTTGCCGTTCAGCGTCATGTCCTGAATGCGTTGTCCCGCCGCCGCCGTGGGATCGCAGGCGTAAGACAGGCCGCCGACGCGCACCATGTCGCCGCCCTGCTGGTAATAGGGGTCGGGGTTGAACAGATTGTCGCAAACATCCTCCAGCACCGTCTTGATCTGCGCGCCGGACAGGCTGCTGAGCGTCACATAGGGGTAGGTGATGGCGGTCTGGTCCAGCAGGGATTCCATGGTGATCGGCTGGCCGGGCAACAGGCTGGCCCCCCAGCGGAAGCCCGGCGAGAAGGCGATCTCCGCGTCCTTCTCCGCCATCAGCGCGTCGAGGATCACCTGGTCGAAGCTGCCGTTGAAGTTGCCGCGCCGGTACAGCGTGGCGTCCGTCACCGCCAAAACCTCGCCCAAGGTCGCCTCGTAGGGGGCGCGCACGCGGGTGATGAGCGCGTCCATCTCCGGGTCGGCGGGCAGCAGATCGGCGAAGACCGGCATCAAGCGATAGCGGAAATCGGCGACCCGTCCGCCGCTCACCGCCAGATCGAGCACGCCGAGGAACTTGCCGTTGGACCCGGCGTTTGTGACCAGCGTCTTGCCGCCGGGGTTGGCGACAATGCTGGGCGCCGGCATGCCGTCATGGGTGTGGCCGCCGAGAATCGCGTCGACGCCGCTGACCCGCGAGGCCATCTTCAGATCAACGTCCATGCCGTTGTGCGACAGCACGACGACCACCGCCGCCCCGGCGGCGCGGGCGGCGTCAACCGTCTTCTGCATGTCCTCTTCGCGGATGCCAAAGGTCCAGTCGGCGACCATGTAACGCGGGTTGGCGATCGGCGTGTAGGGAAAGGCTTGGCCGATCACCGCCACCTTGACGCCGTTGACCGCGCGCATCGTGTAGGGCTTGAACACGTCGTCGCCGAAATCGGCGCTCTTGATGTTCTGGGCGACGATCTCGATGTGACCGGCGAAGTCCTTTTCCGCGACCTCGCGCACGCGGTCCTGGCCGTAGGTGCATTCCCAATGCAGGGTCATGACGTCGACGCCCAGCAGCTTGGCGGCCTCCACCATGTCTTGCCCCTGGGTCCACAGCGCGGTGCCCGACCCCTGCCATGTGTCGCCGCCATCCAGCAGCAGCGCGCCCGGACGGTTGGCCCGCACCCGCTTGACCAGCGTCGCCAGATGGGCGAAGCCGCCGACCTTGCCGTACAGACCGGCCAGCCGCTCGAAATCAAGGAAGGTGAAGGCGTGCGCGGCGCGGCTGCCGGGGGCGATGCGGAAATGCTCCAGCAGCGACGGTCCCACCAGATGCGGCGCCCGCCCGGCCATGCCCGCGATCCCGAGATTGACGCTCGGCTCCCGGAAATGAATCGGCTTGAGCTGGGCGTGGCAGTCGGTGATGTGCAGCAGCGAGACGTCGCCAAAGGCTGGCGCGTCATAGAAGGACTCAGCCGCCGTTTGGGCGCGCGCCAAACCGGCGGGCAGCAGCAGACCGGCGGCGTTGGCGGCGGCCAAGACGTTGAGGAACTCGCGACGGTTCATTTGGTCGGTCCCGGCTGGGCGTTGACGGGTGATTTGGGATCGAACAGCAGGGCCATCAGATGCTTGATCTGCGTCTCGCCCAAAATGCCCATGTGTCCGGCGCGCGGCATGTTGGAACAGGCGTTGCTGGCCTTGGCGTTGACGATCTTGGCCCAGGCCGCCTTCAGCGTTTCCTCGCCCTGGCCGCGCAGCGCCCCATACTGGGTCAGGCTGGGGCCGATGGTGCCATAGGAGATCTCGGTCGGGCTGATCTGGTGGCAGTTGTAGCAATTGCCGCCGTTGGGCGTGTCCGCCTTGTCCGACCAGGTGTTGCCGCGCCCGCTCTGCGCCAACGCCTCGCCCTGTTTCCAGTCGCCCAGCCATTGGCCATCGGACGGCCATTTGACCGTCGCCATGTTGGCGGCCTCGATCCGCTGGCGCTGGGCGGCGGCGGCGGGACTGGCCGCAAGGACGGGGTTGGAGCAAAAGGCTTGCGTCTCGTCCTGGGTCAAACGGTCGATCTTGGCGACGCCCTTGTCCTTGAAGCTGGAGGCCAGCATGCGGGAAAAGGCGGCGTCGTCAGCCCCCGGCCCCCAACCCGCCATTTGAGACGGGGCCGTTTGCGATCCCGCCGTTTGCGACAGGACTGTTTGCGACTGGGCCGGGCCAGCCAGCGCCAGCAGGGCGGCGGCGAGCAGCGCGAAATGTTTCATGGCGGCCTCCCTCTCAGCGCTTGATTCCGGGCGTCTTCATCGTCGCCCCGTTGGCGGTGGCCGCCATGTACATCGACAGCGCGATGGTCGCGTCGGAGGTGTAGACGGGTTCGGGGAAACGCTGCTGGCGGAAGCAGTCGTTGAGCCGCCATTGCATTGACCACATCTGCCCGGCGCTGACGCGGTAAGCGGGCCAACTGCTCCACCCCGCCGCCGCCCCCTTGGCGCTGGGGATATAGGGCAGGTCCTGAAGACGGATGCGCGTGCCCTCCTGGCCGTGGCAGGTGGCGCAGGCGAAATCATACGGGCCGCCCTGATAATTGAACATCCGCTTGCCCAGGTCATACATCGCCTGTTCCTTGGGATGCGCGAGCGTCACCGCGATGGGCGCGTCTTTGGACTGGCCGGAGATGTAGGCGGCCAACGCGTTCATCTCCTCCTTCGGCGGGGCGGTGAAGGACGCCTCGATGTAAGGCTTGGGGTCCTTGCCCTGGAGGGTCTGCATACAGGTCAACAGGCGCGATTCCAGATCCTGAACCCGGTCGGTGTCCGCGAAATGGCGGGGTAGCTGGGCGTACGCCCCCTTGACCACGCCGGGGCCAAGGCCAAGGTCGCAGCGCTCCAGCGACGCCGCCTTTGGCCCGGCGGGCGTCTTCCACAGATCTTCTCCGCTGGCCTCGTACAGTTCGGCGGGGTTGCCGTCCTGCAAGGCCTCGCGATAGGCCTCAATGCTGTCCTGCGCCGCGTCCTTTTGGGCGTAGGCCACCGTCACGGCGGTCGCCGACACCATAAGGAACGCCATGATTCCAACGCTTGCCCGGTCCATCCCTGTTCCCTCCCGTCCTTGTTCTTGCCTGCCGGACGCGCCCCCGCCTCCGGTTCGCGGGGTCTTCAGGTCGCGGCGGCTTCGTCGGTGCGAGTGTCGCCCTTGTTGTCCACCCAGGTGACGGACACCTTGTCGCCCGCCTTGCCGCCCTTCACCTTGAAGGCGAGGTAGGGATTCTTGGAAATCGACGGCCCCCATTGCGCCTGCATCACCGTCTTGCCGTCGAGCTTGGCGGTCACTTCGTTGATGAACCAGGCGGGGATGACCGCGCCGTTCGCGTCCTTGCGTTGGCCGGTTTCCATCTCGTGGCCCATCAGGACCTTGATCTCGGTGACGCCATCCTTGACGGAGGCGCGGATCTTCATCGGACTGCCCATGCTGATGCTCCTTTTTCGGTTCGTTCAGCCGCCGCAGCCGCCGAGCGTCACCTTGATTTCCTTGGATGCGGCGTAGAATTTGCCATCCGCCTTGACCAGAACGACGACGTTCGAGGTCTGGCCCATCTTGATGCGCGCCGTGACCTCCGGGATCGTCTCGGGCGTCAGGTCGAAGGACGCCGCCAGCATGCTGGGGTTCTTGTCGACCAGAATGGCGATGCGTTCGGTGTTGGGCAGCTTGCTGATCGCCTGGATCGGCACGACCGCGCCGTTTTCGGCGATGTCGGAGGCGACGATCTGGACGTCGCCGCTGGTCGCGGGAGTCCCGGCGCCCAGCGCCTTCAGCGCCTCGTCCATCGTCTTGGCCTCGAAGGCGACCTTGTCCCAATTGGCGAAGGCCATCTTGGGCAAAACAAACCCAGCCGCCGCCAGCGTTCCCAGGAAGGTCAGGATTTGGCGTCGTTCCATCAGTCTCTGCGTCATGACAGGAGTTCCCTTTCGATCACGTCATTTCGTCGGCGCGCCCGCCAGGATCCAGGCGACCAGGGTCTTCACCTGATCGTCCTTCAGGTCCGGTTGCGGCGGCATCGTCACCGCGCCCCAAACGCCCTCGCCACCGGCCTTGACCTTGGACATCAGCGCGTCGGCGCTGTCGCTGCCGCGATAGCGGGCGGCGATTTCGCTGTAGCTTGGTCCGACGATCCGCGTGTCCACCGCGTGGCAGGACAGGCAACCGGATTCCTCCGCCAGCGTCAGGGCAGGGTTGGGTTTGTCGGTCGCCGCCTCGTCCGGGCCGGTGCGTTGGCCGCGCACGGGGCCAAAAATCCGGTTCTGGGCGGCGAGGTTGCCATGCGCGCCAAGGGCGTGGTCGGGCAGATGGGAAGCCAGTTGGACCGACGGCTTGCAGTTGGTCATGCAGGCGGCGTTGGCGGTGTCGGGTTTGGCCGCCGCGTCCGGCAGACCGGGGCCGGGCCACAGGGCGTGCGCGGTGGTCATGCCGTCGCGGTTCGGCATCCGCGCCTGCACGTCGCGGATCGTCGCGTCGGTCAGCACGAAATCGTCGGGCACGATTTCCGCGAGGTTCAGCATGTAGGCGAGCACGGCGTAGACGTCATCGTCGCTCAACGATTTCGGCGCGTTCCACGGCATGGCCCGGCGGATGTAGTCGTAGAGGGTGGACACGGTGGCGACCTTCATGACGGTCGTCCGCGCCGGAAAATCGGTCCGCTTCAGGGTGGCGACATGGCCGGATTTGACGTCTTCGGCGGTGGTGCCGCCGATCAACGGGTTGAAAACGCTGTTGCTCTCGCCAAAGGTGCCGTGGCAAGCGCTGCATTTCGCGTCCCAAATGTCCATGCCGCGCGACACGCTGCCGGAGCCGGTGGGCAGGCCGGTGAAATCGGGTCCGACGTCGATGTCCCACGCCTTCACCTCCGCCGGAGTGGCTGGACGCCCGACACCGGGGAAATTGTCGGCCAGAGCCGTTCCGCCAAGGCCGAGGCCAAGCAGGACGCCAAGCGTGGACCCAAGCAGCGCCGCTTTACAGAATCTGGACATTGCTCACGTCCCCGTTTTCGGCGACCTGCCAAGTCTGGATCGCGTTGTTGTGGTAGATCGACCGCGACCCGCGCGCCGCGCGCAGTTGGCCGTAACCGGGTTGGACGAAGCCGGTTTCGTCGGTGGCGCGCGATTGCAGCAGCGCCGGTTTCCCATCCCAATTCCAGGGCAGGATGAAGCGGGTCAGGCATTTGGACAGGACCGGCGTTTGCAACGTCGCCTCGACCCAATTCACGCCGCCATCGACGGAGACGTCCACCCGTTTGACCGTGCCGCGCCCGGACCAGGCCAGCCCGCTGATGGTGAAATAGCCCTTGTCCACCAGCGTCTGACCGCCCGACGGGGTGGTGATGACCGACTTGCATTCTTGAATCGAGGTGTATTGCCGGTGCTGGCCGTCGGGCATCAAATCGATGTAATGGACCGCCTCGTCCTTGGTCGCGTAGGGCCGGTCGCCGACCTCGACCCGGCGCAGCCACTTCACCCACGAGACGCCCTGAACGCCCGGCACGACGAGGCGCAGCGGGTAGCCGTTTTCGGGCCGCAGCATCTCGCCATTCTGGCCATAGGCGACCAGAACCTCGCCGGACAGCACCAGTTCGATCGGGATGGTGCGGGTCATCGACGATCCGTCGCCGCCCTCGGCCAACACGTATGTCGCGGCCTTGAGGTCGGCGCCGCAATCCTCCAACAGCGTGCGCAGCGGCACGCCGGTGAACTCACTGCACGACAGCATGCCGTGGGTGTATTGCACGGTGGGAACCGCGACGTTGCCCCACTCCATGCCGGTGTTGGCGCCGCACTCGATGAAGTGCATGCGCGACACCGAGGGAAGACGCAGGATGTCGTCCATCGTGTAGACTTTGGGCGTCTTCACAAACTCCGGTCGGGCGCCGTCGATCATGAAGCGGTGCCGGGTCGGGTCGATGTCCTGCCAGCCCTGATGGTGCCGCTCAAAATGCAGGCCGGACGGCGTGATGATGCCGAACAGCCCCTGCAAGGGCGCGAAGGACACGCTGGCGGCCGCCACTTGGGTCAGTCCGGGGCTTTGCCGACGCGCCAACCCGCGCTCGTGCTTGGACGGCAGGCCATAGGGGCTGGCCGCCACCGGCTGGCCCAGACTGCTGCCCCAGGGGGTCGGATTCAGAATGTCGGGATCGCCAACGCCGACGGCGGTTGAGGCGGCGGCGGCCCGACCGCGTGTCCCCACCGCGACGGTCGCGGCGGCGGCGGTCAGAAAGCTGGCGCGCAGAAACGCGCGCCGCCCCTGACCGACCTGCCGGATCTCCTCCGGCGTCAGGAAATTTTCGGGCGCCCGCCGCAATCGGCCGGACGAAACATCCGCGCCAGGGGCAAGCGGATCGGTTCGGAGAGTCGCCTCTCCGTCTGGCCGCAACTTGGTCATGTCGGTCCTGATGTCAGTCCGGCGGGCCGCCGGTGTCTTGTCTGTTGCGAACAGTACGCTTGGCAAACAATCAGCGCTACCGGGTGGATTCCGGTGCGAACCAAGGGTTAACCCTTGCCGTCGCGGTCAGGGGAAACAGCCGAACCGCCCGCGTCAAATCCGTTCGCGTCAGGCCCGTTCGCCGGGGGCCAGCATCAGACGCGCCAGTTCGGCGACGGAGCGGGCGGCCATCTTTTCCATCACCATTTGACGGTGGCCTTCCACGGTCTTGACGGAGATGGACATCGCCGTCGCGATCTCCTTGTTCTGGCGTCCGTCGAGCACCAGAGCCAACACCTCGCGCTCGCGGCGGCTGAGTTGGGCCAGACGCGCCTCCACCGCCTCGCGCCCGGCGCTGCGCGCCAGCACGTCGCGGCATTTTCGGATCGCGGCGTTGACCGCGTCGAGCAGCGCTTGGTCCTTCCAAGGCTTCTCAATGAAATCCTCGGCCCCGCCCTTCAGCGCTGCGACGGCCAACGGCACGTCGCCATGGCCGGTGATCATGATGATGGGCCGTTTGCAGCCCCGCTCCTTCAGATGGCGCAGCAGCTCGATCCCGCTCATGCCCGGCATGCGGACGTCCAGCAGAACGCAGCCCGGACGCAGCGGCGGACGCAGATGGGGCGACCCCAGAAAGGCCTCGGCGGACGCAAAGCTTTCGCAAGCGATGCCGACCGACCCCAACAGATAGCCGACCGACCCGCGAATCGCCTCGTCATCATCCACCACCAGTACCAAGGGGGCGTCGATCATGCGTGATTCTCCTCGATGGGTGAATTGGCGACGGGCGGCAACGTGAAGCGGACGGCCAGACCATGGGGGGCGGACGGCGCGGCCCAGATGCGCCCGCCATGCCGCTCGACGATGGTGCGGCAGATCGACAGCCCCAACCCCAGCCCGTCGGGCTTGGTGGTGAAGAAGGGTTCAAACATCCGCGTTCTGGCCTCGTCGGACGCGCCTGATCCGCAATCCCGCATCTCGATCAACACCATGCCGTCGGACAGGGTTGTCCGCACGGTGATGGCGCCGCCATCGGCGGACGGCGTCGCGTCGACGGCGTTTTGCAACAGGTTCAACAACACCTGTTGCAACTCCACCTTGTCGGCCTGCACCGGCGGCAGGTCCGCCGCCAATTCGGTGGCGATGGGCCGTTGCAGATCGGACGGCGCGCCGAACAGCGACAGCGTTTCCTCCACCACGGCGTTGATCGACAGGGTGGAGCGTTGGGCGTCGCGACGGCTGACGAAGCCACGGGTGCGTTGGATGATCGCGGCGGCCCGTTCGGCCTGCTCAACCACCGACCGCGCCCCGATGCGCAACCGTTCAAGGTCGGGGGCGGGCGCGTCGAGCAACCGGGTCATGCCACCGGCGAAATTGCCAATGGCCGCCAACGGCTGATTCAATTCATGGGCGATGGTGCTGGCCATTTCGCCGACGATGCCGAGCCGCGAGAGCTGGTCACGCTCCTCGCGCAGGCGCAGCGCCGTGGCTTCGGCGCGCTCGCGCTCCGCGATCTCATGGACCAATTCGGCGGTGCGGCGGCGGACCAGAACCTCGACCCGCGCGGCATGGATCACCCACCACAGCGCCGCCACGCCCGCCAGCGCCAACCAATGCCAGTTCCGGCGCAGGATCTCCTCCAGCGTCGGCGGGTTTTTCGGATAGGGGCCGATGTGCAGCTTGCGGAACAGCTCATGCACCGTCGTGTAATCGAGCGAGGCGGTCCAGGCCCGCCCGTCGGTCGCCGGCATGGTCAACAGCGCGGCGGCGACCTGCCGGGCAAGATCGCGCGACGTGTGCGCCAGCCGGGCGAAAGGCCAGTCGGGGTAAAGCCGCGACGACACCCGGCATGGCGGCCCGTCAGTTTGCCCAGTCTCCGCTTGCGGCCCGTCGCTTTGCCGCTCCCCAACCACCACAAAGGCGCCGGGCGCGATCCGGCCCTGCGCCTCCAACTCCTCCAACAGGCAGGCGCGCAACACCCCGGCGTCGGCGGCGCCGTCGCGCACCGCGTCCACCACGCCCTCCATCGGGAAGCCGACCGCCACCAGCGCGGCCAAATCCGTGAAGGGATTGACCCCGGCCTCCTCCATCTCGCGCCAGGCGATTTGAAAGCCGCCGAAGGCGTCGGTCGAAACCACCGCCAACCGCTTGCCCTTCAGGTCGGCGAGCTTGCGGATCGCGGGCTGGTCGGCCCGGCGGATGATGGTGGAGCCGACCGCCGCGATGGGAAACGCTGGCAAACCGGATTCCAGCGTGGCGATTCGCGTCACCGCGAAACGCGCCTCCAACGTGACGTAGCTGCCCGGGTTGGTGATGACGAAATCAACCCGCCGGTCGGCGACCGCCAGCACCATGCCCGGCAGATCGAGCGGCAGGGTCACAAACCGACGGTCGGGGATCGCGCGTTCCAGATGGGCGAGCGTCGGCTCCCAGTCGCGGGCCGCCCGCTCCGACCCCAGATAGGCGAGCACGCCGACGCGCACGGTTTCCGGCTCCGCCCTTGCGGTCGCCGCCCACGCCAACGTCGCGTACAAAACAATCAGTCGTCTCAACATGGCGGGCAGCATAACCCAAACCCGCCGGTCTTTGCCGCCGAATGATCGCCCGGCGTTTGGCATGGGGGATGACGACCGGGGCGGACGGGGTCAGAAGGTTTCCGACGCCAACGTCGCGTCGGTGGCGAGAACCCGGCCCAACTCCTTTTGGCCAAAGCGCTCGAACAGCAGCGGCGTGGTGAAGGTGTCGAGCAGGGTCGAGCTGATAAGCCCGCCGAAGATGGCGATGGCCACCGGCTGAAGGATTTCGGTGCCCGCCCGGTCCGACACCGCCATCAGCGGAATCAGCGCCAAGCCCGCCGCCAGCGCGGTCATCAGCACCGGCGTCAGCCGTTCGGCGCAGCCGCGCAGGATCAAATCCCGGCCCATCGGCACGCCTTCGTGCAGATGCAGATTGATGAAGTGGCTGACCTTCAACAGGCTGTTGCGCACGGCCACCCCCGTCACGGCGATGAAACCGATCAAGGTGGCGAGGCTGAGATCCTGACCGCTGATCCACAAAGCGGCGACGCTGCCCGCCACCGCCAGCGGCACGTTGCCCATCACAATCAGGCACAGCCGCCAGGAGCGGAAACGCTGGTGCAAAACCAGGAAAATCAGCGCGATGGACACCGGCGTCAGAATCGCCATCATCATCCGCCCGCTTTCGCCCTCGCGGAAGCTGCCCTCCAAACTGGTGCGGTAGCCGGTGGGAAGCGGGGTGTCGGCGATGACGTCGCGCATGGCCGCCACAATCGTCGCCGTGTCCGACCCGTCGGTGTTGGCCATGATGGCGATGCGCCGCACCGCGTCTTCGCGCAGAATCAAGCTTGGCCCCGGCGTGATCGCCACCGTGGCGAAGGAGGAGATCGCCACCGACCCCGACGGCGTGTCGATGCGCAGCAGGGCCAGCCGTTCCGGCGCGCGGTCCTCGTCGGCCAACCGCATCACCACGTCAAAGCGCCGACCATTGTCGATGATCTGCGACACCGTCCGCCCGTTTGAAAAGCTTTCCAACGCCTGGGTGATCGCCGCCGGGGTGATGCCGAACAGGTCGGCGCGCTCGTAATCGACCGTCACCCGCAGTTGCGGGGTGTATTGCTGCTGTTCGACCAACAGATCGACCAAGCCGGGGATCCGGGCGAAGCGCGCCCGGAATTTTTCGGCCAGAGTCCGCAACGTCGAGAGATCGTTCCCATAGACTTTCAGAATGATGGCGCCGCGCACGCCGTTGTCTTCGGACTGCATCCGCTCGGTCAGGAACTGCGTCACCGCCAGATCGGCGGAGAAGATCGACAGGCGGTTGCGGATGTCGGCCATCACCTCGTGACGGCTGCGCCCCTGGTCCAGCACGATCTTGATCGGCCATTCATTGTCGTTGACCGGATCGCCGTCGCCATCCTGCTCGTACCGCCCGGCGCGGCGGGACAGCGCGCGCACCTCCGGCACCTGCATGAGGATTTGCTCGGCCATATGGCCGATCTTGTAGGATTGGGCCAGCGAGGTTCCCGGGCTGAGCAGCATGGTCACATAGACGTTGCCCTCGTTGAACTCCGGCAGGAAGGAGCGCGGCAGCAGCGGGACCGAGGCGGCGGCGACCAGCACCGCCGCGCCGACGCTCAGCAAAACGGGCCGACTGTGATCGAGAACCCAGCGCAACGCCCGCTCGTTCTCCCGCTTCAGCCAGCGGACGAAGCGGCCCTCATGGGCGCGCTCCAGCGCGCGCATGCCGGGAAACAGGTAGGAGGCGAGCACCGGCGTGACCGTGACCGACACCACCAGACTGGCGAAGATCGAGACGATGTAGGCCATCGCCAGCGGCCCGAACATCCGCCCCGGCTGGCCCGGCATGGCGAAGAGCGGGATGAAGACCAGCAGAATGATCGCGGTGGCGTAAACGATGCCCGACCGCACCTCTTGCGAGGCGCGCGCGATCACCATCAAGATTGGATCCGGCTGGGCTTTTTTCCGGTTCTCGCCCAAACGGCGCAGGATGTTTTCAACGTCCACCACCGAATCATCGACCAGTTCGCCCAGCGCGATGGCGATGCCGCCCAGGGTCATGGTGTTCAGGGTCGCGCCAATCAGATGAAAGACGATGACGCTGACCACCAGCGAAATCGGAATCGCCAGCAGGGAGATCGCGGTGGAGCGCACATTGGCCAGAAACAGCATCAGCACGACGGCGACGATGATGATCCCATCGCGCACCACCGTGCCGACATTGCCGATGGCCTCATTAATCATGTCCGCTTGGCTGTAGGACACTTGGCCCAAGCGGATCCCGGCCGGCGCCGTCGTTTGCATGTCGGCCAGCAACTGGCGGATGGCGGCGTCCACCTGCACGGTGTTGGCCGACGGGTGCTTGACGATGGAGATGTTCACCGACGGCACGCCGTTGAACGCCCCGTCGCCGCGCTTGACCCGGGGGGCGAAGCGCACCTCGCCGATTTGGCTGAGCAACACCGGCGTGCCGTCGCGGAAGGCGATCACCAGCTTGCGCATGTCGTCCAGCCGGGCGGATTTGCCGATGTTGCGGATCGGGTATTCCTTGCCGGCGGCCTCGGCGAATCCGCCGCTGCTGTTGGTGCCGAAGGCGGTCAGCGCCTGTTCGACCTGTTGCAGCGAGACGCCAAGGTCGCTCATCGCCACCGGGTTTGGCGTGAAGCGGAAGGTTTTGACCTCCCCGCCAATCAGAAAGGCCTGCGCCACCCCTTCCAGGGCGAGGAGGCGCGGGCGCAAGGTCCATTCGACATACTCGCGCAGCGCCATGGGATCGGCCCCGCCGGTCACGCCCATATGCATGATGAGGCCGGTGGCCGCCGACATCGGCGCCAGTTGCGGCGACAGCCCGGCGGGCAGCCGGTCGCGCAGTTGGGCCAGCCGTTCCGTCACCAATTGCCGGTTCCGGTAGGGATCGGTTCCCCAACCGAACACCACCATCACGCGGGAAAAGGCGGCGCTGGAGGTGCTGCGCACCCGCGTCACCCCGGCGGTTCCGCTCAAGGTCGCCTCAATGGGCTGGGTGACGAGCTGTTCGACCTCCTCCGCCGCCAGACTGCCGGATTCGGTGACGACGGTGACGGCGGGTTGCCGCAGTTCCGGCAGCAGGTCGATCGGCATGTCGCGGGCGACGAACAGGCCCCAACTGACCAGAATCAGCGCGGCGACCAGAACGAAGATGCGTTGCCGCAGGCTGAAGGCGACGACGGCCTGGAACATCGCAAGACCTCACGCGTGGAAAGAGCGGGGGGAACAGGGGGACATGGCGGCGTTCAGGCCGCGTGGGCTGACGGCGCCGGGGGTGGGGTTGCGGCGCGACGCTTCCGGCGGCTCCACCACCGCATGGCCAGAAGGCCGCCACCGGCGCCGACCAGCCCGGACAGCAGGGCGATCACCAGCACGCGGCCAGGGCCGCTCCCCGTGGATTTGGCGGCGACGTCCTCATAGACCAGGGTCGCCGTCTGCTCGCCGCCGCCATCGGCGGTTTTGAGCGACAGGGTGAAGACGTCCTGACTTTGACCGGAGCGTTTGAACGGGCCGATGAACAGGCCCGGCGCCTGCTCGGTCAGCGCCACCGGCGCGCGCTTGCCGCTGCGCAAAACGGTCAGCGTCGCCCCTTCCAGCGGCTCGTTGCCATCCACCCGGTCGACAAAGGCGTAAAGCCGGTCGCCATTCACCACTAAAACAACGTCGGCGTCGTTGATGTGAACCGTCACGCGGGGCGACCGGACGGGGGAGTCCTCGTCGCCGTCCGCCAGGGCGGCGGCGGGGCCAAGGAAAAGCCCGCCGATCAACAGCCACAGGACCGCAAACCGGGCCAAAGCCGGTTGAAAAGGACGCATCGTCCGCACCGCCGATTCCATCATTGCACCTGCGCCATCAGGCTGATTCCGCGAACGACGATCCGCGCGCCCTCTTTCACCCCATTCAGGATCAACACCGTCTGGGCGTCGATGTCCTGGGTTTGCACCGCGTGCGGCACAAAGGTTTCGGCGTCGGTCTGTTCCCAAACCTGCTGAAGCCCGTCCGCGCCCACGGAAATCGCCGCGCGCGGCGCTGGCATCCCCCGCTGGGTGTGATGCTCTCCGCGCAGCAGGATGGCCGCCGGCCGCCCAACCCGCAGCCCCTTGGGCGGGTTGTCGATGCGGAACAGCATCGGCGTGGATTGCTGGCGCACCGCCGGACCGCTGCCGACATAGGTGACGTTCAGGGTCTGCCCCTCCGGCGTGCGGGCGGTGGCGGTGGTTCCGGGGGCCGCCTCCGACGCGATCATCGGATCGGGCACCGTGGCCTCGACCCACAGCAATTTCGGATTGACGATGTCGAACACCATTTCGCCCGGCTGGGCGACCCGCCCGGCCACCGCCGTGGTCGAGGCGATCACCCCGTCGATGGGGGAGCGCAGAAACTCCTGCGTTTTCAACATCGGCAGCAGGGCCGCGCGCTCCTGCCGCAAGCCGTCGAGGCGGATTTCCATCTGGATGATCTTGCCCTCGCGGAAGGGCACGAAGCTGAATTGCTTCATCATTTCGATGCTTTCGGCGGTTTGCCGGATTTCGTGGGTCAGACGGGCGACCTCGCGCCGGACCTGGCTGCGGTCCACCACCCCGACCACCGGCACGACATAGCCCAGCACCTGGCCTTTGCTCACCGCGTCGCCCAGCACCGGCATGCCGGTTTCCGGCGGCTCGATCCGGCCCAGCAAACCGGCCTCGACCTGCCCATGGGCCTGGGGGTCGGGGATGATTCGCCCGTTCAGCTTGATGCCCGCGCGCACCTCCGTCTCGCTCAAGCGCTGGGTCCGCAGCTCGAACATGCGTTGCAGGCTTTTTGGCACGAAATAAGACCCGTCGGGGTTGCGGGCCGAGCGGTCATACAGAAGATTGGCCAGCAAGCCGGGTTCGATGGGCTTGATCGCTGTGCTTTCCGCCGGTTCATCGAGCGATAAGGGGGATGATGAAGGGGGCGATGGCGGCGCGGCGGCGGCGACGGGTGGTTGAGGCGGCGGCGGCGGCGCGGCGGCGGTCGAGGCCGGTGAAACGGGATCAATCCCCTTGGACGAATCGGCGATGGAATCGACAAACGCGCTCCGCTCCAGCGGCGTCGTGTTGATTCCAATCATGTAGGCGGTCTCATAGAGCGCCTGTCCCACCCCGGAATAGAAGGACGCGGCCTTGTCCGCGACCGACCAGAAGGCCCAGGAACCGCCCTGATAGACCGATTGCGCGGCGGCGCCCACCGTTTCGGTCGCGGCCTTCAGCGCGTCTGTCGCCGTTTCAGGCGCGGGGAATGCGGCGGTTGATGATGGCGCGCCCGCCGAAGGGTTGGTTCCGCCCGCAGCCAGCGCTGTCAGCGGCGCGCCTGAAGCCAGCAGAAGGGCAAGACCAAGACGCCGCGCTCCACAGAGTGCGCCATTGTGTTTCGGCATCGGTTTCATCATGGCCTGGAAGTCTCGGAAGTCCGTCCCATGCCGACTTTGACCAGATATTTTCCGACTAATCAATTGCCTAACCAGGATGGCCGCCGCGCTATGGCTTTGGCGCGTGGGCAGACGGCTGTCTTGCGGTCAATCTCGTCCCAAGATGACCATGGCGCCCTCGCATTTTCGCGATTCCTTCGCTTGACTAATTAACATGTTAATGTTTAACTCGTTAACATAATAACGGACAAACGGGCGTCCCAGAGCGCCGCCGATCACGGCGGGCGTCGGAGAAAGAGGCCCTAAACGGAGGAAACCTCATGACCCATGCGAAACGCGCGGCGGGATTGATTGGCCCTGTTTCAACGGTTCTTGGCGTTTGAGGAAACCCGATGTCCGGCGCATGATCGGCGCTCGCCATCCTCGCGCAAGCCCCCGGAAAACCAAATCCTGACACAGAGGAGACCCATGGGAATGACCGATTCCGCCTTCATCCGCCCCGCCCGCTTCAGCCCCGAGGAATGGGAGGCGCGCGTCCAACTGGCCGCCGCGTACCGGATTTTCGATCATCTGGGCTGGACCGAGCTGATTTACAATCACATCTCGCTGCGCGTGCCGGGGCCGGACGCGCATTTCCTCATCAATCCTTTTGGCTTGCATTACAGCGAAGTGTGCGCCTCGAATCTGGTCAAGGTGGACGTCGACGGCGCCATCATCGGGCATTCCGACTGGCCGATCAACCCGGCGGGCTTCACCTTTCACGGCGCCATCCACGCCACCCTGCCCGACGCCCATTGCGTGATGCATGTTCACACCACGCCGACTCAGGCGGTCTGTTGCCTGAAGGATGGGTTGAGCTTCACCAACTTCTACGCCGCGCAGTTGTATGGAAAGATCGCCTATCACGAGTTTGAAGGCATCACCGTCCATCGCGAAGAAGGCGGGCGCATCCTGGACAGCGCCCAGGGCAAGCCGGTCCTGATGCTGCGCAACCATGGCCCTGTGACCATCGGGTTCAATCTGCCGCAGGCCTTTTCCTTGATGTGGCTGTTCAACCGGGCCTGCGAGGTGCAGCTCGCGACGATGTCGATGGGCGAAGCCACGCCAATCCCGACGCCGGTTCTGGAAAAATGCGTGCGGGATTCGCTGAACTTCGATCCCAAATTCGGCGCGGGCCAAGACGCGTTCGCCGCGCTTCAGCGCATCGTTGATCGGGTTGATCCGACCTACCGTCGCTGATCGCGCGACACGGGCGCGTCCCCGCGCCCGACCTTTCCAAAACAGGGATCGGCGAGGCGCGCCCAAGATCGCGCGCAGGGGCAATCATCCGCTTGACTAATTAACATGTTAATGTTTAACTTGTTAACATCAAAATCAAACGAGCCGACGCCCCGTGATTCGCCCCGAGGGCGTCGGCATGGAGGAAACCTCAATGACCCATGCGAAACGCGCGGTGGGACCGCTCGGTCTTTCCCTGATGGCGCTGCTGGCCGCCAGCCCGGTCGCCGCTGAAACCGTCACGCTGAAAATCGCTCATTTCCTGCCGCCCAGCTCCCCGGCGCAAAAGCAGGTGATCGAGCCATGGTGCGCCAAGCTGGGGGAGGAATCCGGCGGCCAGATCAAATGCCAGATTTATCCGGCGCTGCAATTGGGCGGCACGGCGGGGCAACTGGTCGATCTCGCCAAGAACGGCGTCGCCGACATCGTGTGGACGGCCCCCGGCTATTCCGCCGGCCGCTTCCCGATCATCGAGACGATGGAGCTGCCCTTCATCGTCCGCGACGCCAAATCCGGCAGCCGCGCCGTGTGGGAGTTTTTCGAGCGCCACGCGGTCAAGGAGTTCGACGCTTACAAGGTGCTGGCGGTCTATTCAAACGGCGGCGACACCTTCCACACCGCCGCCAAGGCGATTGACAGCCTGGACAGCATGAAGGGGATGAAACTGCGCGCGCCGACCCGCATGAGTTCCAAGGCGTTGCTCGCGCTGGGGGCCACGCCGGTCAACATGCCCCCGGCCCAGGTGACGGAGGCGATTTCCAAAGGCGTTGTCGACGGCGCGATGGCCGCGTGGGAGGTCGTGACGCCGACCAAGCTCCAGGAAGTCACCAAATTCCACGCGGATCCGCCGAACGGTCAGCCTTACTACGCCGGGACGGTTCTGGCCTTGTTGATGAACAAGCCCCGCTACGCGGCCTTGCCGACCGACGTCAAGGCGGTGATCGACCGGAACAGCGGCGCTCCGCTGGTCGAGATCTTCGGATCGGTTTGGGACGGCGTGATCGCGGCGACCAAGCTCCAGGTCGTGAAGGAGGGCGGGATGGTCGTCACGCAAAGCCAAAGCGACTACGACGCCATGCGCGCCGCCACCCGCGTGGTGGAGGAGGACTGGTTGAAAGAGGTTGGCGCGCGCGGGGTGGACGGCGCGGCGCTGGTCGCCGACGCCCGCGCGCTCGCCGCCCGCTGACCATCCGCACGGGAGTGTCCCCATCATGCAGGAACCCATGGGATTGCCCGCCGAACCACCGGCGGCGCGCGGGGTGGAAGGGCTGTTGTTGACCGGCGCCAAGGGCTGCGCGCTGGTTGGCGGCGGCCTGTTCATCAGCTTGATCGTCATGTCCTTGGTCTCGATCATCGGGCGCAAGCTGGCCAACGCGCCGATCACCGGCGACGTCGAGCTGATGCAGGTCGGCACGGCGGTGGCGGCGGCGGCCTTTCTGCCGCTCTGCACCACGCTGGGCGAGCATTTGCGGGTCGATTTCTTCACCGAATTCGCCCCGGCGCCGGTTCGCCGTTTTCTGGACGCCGTGTCGGACCTGCTGCTCGGGCTGGTCGCCTTGCTTTTGACATGGCGCGCCGGGCTTCAAACCCTGGACATCCGCGAGGCGGCGGAGGTCACGCCGCTGCTGGGCATTCCGATCTGGCTGGCGATGGCGGGGATGCTTCCCAGTCTGGCCCTGGTCGCTTTGTGCGCCCTGGCGCGCGGCTGGCGGGATTTGTCGGCGGGCGCGAGCGTTGCGTTTTCTCGTCACACGACGGAGGCGCGGTCATGAGCGGCACGGCGATTGGGTTGATCGGCTTTGGCGGGTTGCTGGGGCTGTTGGCGCTGCGGGTTCACATCGGCGTGGCGATGTTCATCGCCGGGGCCGGGATCTATCTGACGATCAACGACGGGCAGAGCGCGGCGCTGCTGTTCACCCTGAACAATCTGACCTTCGCCCGGCTGTCGAACTATGATCTGTCGGTGATCCCGCTGTTCCTGCTGATGGGCCAGTTCGCCACCCATGGCGGCTTGTCCAAGGCGCTGTTCAAGGCGGCGGGCGCGTTGATCGGCCATTGGCGCGGCGGTTTGGCGATGGCGTCCACGGCGGCTTGCGCGGCGTTCGGCGCGATCTGCGGATCGTCGCTGGCGACCGCCGCCACCATGGGACAGGTGGCGTTGCCGGAGTTGCAGCGCCACGGCTATTCCGGGCGGTTGGCGACCGGCACGCTCGCGGCCAGCGGCACCTTGGGGATCCTCATCCCGCCGTCGGTTCCACTGGTCGTTTACGCGGTGCTGACGCAGGAATCCATCGGCAAGCTGTTCGTCGCCGCCGTGGTTCCGGGGATTCTCGCCGCGCTCGGCTATCTGGCGGTGATCGCGCTGATCGTCCGGCGCGACCCCGCCGCCGGTCCGGCCAGCGCGCCGGTTCCCTGGGGCGAGCGGCTGCGCGCGCAAATCAACGTGCTGCCGGTGGCGCTGGTCTTTCTGGTGGTGATCGTCGGCATCTATGACGGCTGGGCCAACCCGACCGAAGCCGCCTCCATCGGCGCGGCGGCCTGCGGGATCATCGCCGCTCTGTCGGGCGGTCTGCGCTGGCCCCAACTGGTCGCCAGCCTCTACGGCACGGCGCAGGCCACGGCGATGATCTTCCTGGTGTTGATCGGGGCCGATCTGCTGAATTCGGCGTTGGCCGTGTCGCAAATGCCGGTGGAGCTGGCCGCCTGGGTGCGCGACAGCGGGATGCCGCCGCTGCTGGTGCTGTTCACCATCATCGGCGTCTACATCCTGCTGGGCTGCGTCATGGATTCGCTGGCCATGATCCTGCTGACCATCCCGATCTTCTACCCGATGGTGATGGGGCTGGAGTTCTTCGGCCTGTCGGTCGCCGACAAATCGGTGTGGTTCGGCATCCTCGCGTTGATGGTGGTGGAGATCGGGCTGGTCCATCCGCCGGTCGGCATGAATCTGTACGTCATCAACCGGCTGGCCAAGGGCGTGCCGATGCGGGAAACGGCGCTGGGCGTCTTGCCCTTCCTGGCGTCGGACCTTCTGCGCATCCTGCTTCTGGTCTTTTGCCCCGGCGTTTGCCTGTGGCTCGTCCGCGTCATCGGAGGTTGAAACCCATGAGTTCGCAACATGTCGCCTTGGATGGCTCGGGCATGGTCTATGGGGTGATCCTGAACGACCGCCCGTCGCTGGAACGGTTGGGGGCGGCGCTGACCGCCCCGCCCTACGCCGCCCCGCCCAAGGCCCCTGTCCTTTACATCAAGCCCTGCAACACCCACGCGGCGACGGGCGCGACCGTCCGTGTCCCGCGCGGAGCGGATCGGCTGGAGCTGGGCGCGACGCTGGGCCTGGTTCTGGGCCGCGACTCCAGCGGGCTGGCCGAGGCGACCGCGTTGGACGCCGTCGCCGGTCTGCGCCCGGTGCTGGACGTCAGCCTGCCCAACCCGGTGGTTTACCGTCCGCCGGTGCGCGAGCGCTGCTTTGACGGATCCTGCCCGATGGGGCCGGTGGTTCCCTATGGGCGGGTCGGCGATCTGGCCGGGTTGACGCTGCGCACGCTGGTCAACGGCGTGCTCGTCGCCGAACGCGGCCTGTCCGATCTGGTGCGTCCGGCGGCGCGTTTGCTGGCCGACGTCACCGACTTCATGACCTTGCGGGCGGGCGACACGCTGACGCTGGGCATCGCGTTGAACGGGCCGCAAGCCGGACCGGGCGACCGCGTCGCGCTGGAGATTGACGGCTTCGACCGTCTGGAGATCACCATCGAGGGAGCCGCGCCATGAAGCACGCCCGCGTCCGCTATGAGGGCGTCGTCCACGCGGCGACCGCCACCACCACCGCCGAGGGCGAGGCCCTGCGCCTGAGCGATGGTCGCGTCATCGCCGCCGACGCGGTGGAATCGTGGCTGCCGCCGGTCGAGCCGCGCACGATCTTCGCGTTGGGCCTGAACTACGCCGACCACGCGAAGGAGTTGGCCTTCAAGCCGCCGGAAACGCCGCTGGTCTTTTTGAAGGGGCCGAACACCATCACCGGCCACCAATCCCGCACCCGCCGCCCCGCCGACGTCGCCTTCATGCATTACGAATGCGAGTTGGCGGTGGTCATCGGCCAGACCGCCCGCGACGTCCCGCGCGCGCGCGCCTATGAGGTGGTGGCCGGTTACAGCGTGGCCAACGATTACGCCATCCGCGACTATCTGGAAAATTACTACCGCCCCAATCTGCGGGTGAAGAACCGCGACGGCTGCACGCCGCTCGGCCCCTGGCTGGTGGACGCCGCCGACGTTCCCAACCCGATGGATCTGCGCCTGCGCACCCTGGTCAACGGGGTGGAGACGCAAAGCGGCGGCACGCGCGACATGATCTTCGACGTGCCGCAGTTGATCGCCTATCTGTCGTCGATCATGACCCTGTCGCCCGGCGACGTCATCCTGACCGGCACGCCGGACGGGCTGGCGGACGTCAAGCCCGGCGACGTCGTCACCACCGAGATCGAGGGCGTCGGCAGCCTTGTGAATCACATCGTCGGCGAGCTTTAAGAGCGCCCGCCAAAAGCCAAGCAACGCCAAAAAACCACAGGAGGAACGCCATGGGCACACTCGCGCTCGCCGCCAAAATCACGCATGTCCCGTCCATGTATCTGTCGGAGCTGGACGGCCCACACAAGGGCTGCCGCGACGCCGCCATCGCCGGTCACAAGGAAATCAGCCGCCGCTGCCGCGATCTGGGGGTGGACACCATCGTGGTGTTCGACACCCATTGGCTGGTCAATTCCGGCTTCCACGTCAATTGCGCCCCCGCTTTCGAGGGCGTCTACACCAGCAACGAGCTGCCGCACTTCATCAAGAATCTGCCCTACGCCTATCCCGGCAACCCGGCGCTGGGCCAGCTTCTGGCCGACGCGGCGACCGCCGCCGGGGTGCGCACCCGCGCCCATTCCGACACATCGTTGACGCTGGAATACGGCACGCTGGTGCCGATGCGCTACATGAACGAAGACCAGCGTTTCAAGGTCGTGTCGGTGTCGGCGCTCTGCACCGTGCATGATCTGAAGGACAGCGCCACGCTGGGCCGCGCCGTGCGCAAAGCGATTGAGGAGGAGTATGACGGCACGGTGGCGATCTTCGCCAGCGGGTCGCTGTCGCACCGCTTCGCCCAGAACGGCGTGTCGGAGGAGTATCTCCACAAGATGTGGGATCCGTTCCTGGAGCAGGTCGATTTGCGCGTCGTGGATCTGTGGAAACAGGGCGATTGGGCGACCTTCACCGCCATGCTGCCGATGTACGCGGAAAAATGCTGGGGCGAAGGCAACATGCACGACACCGCCATGCTGTTCGGCGCGCTGGGCTGGGACCAGTATCAGGGAACGGTGGACATCGTGACGCCCTATTTCCCGTCGTCCGGCACCGGGCAGATCAACGCGGTGTTTTCAGTCTGAGGGCGTCGGGGGTGCAGCCCCCTCCCTAACCCTCCCCCGCTTGTCAGCGGGAGAGGGTTGGGGAGGGGGCAATCGCGCCCCGAACCCCGACACCCCCCCAACGAAAAGGCGCGCCCCGCGATGCCGCATCTCATCGTCGAACACACCGACAATCTGGCCGAGGAGGCCGCCATCCCGGAACTGCTGCGCAAGGCCAACGCCGTGCTGATCGCGCAGAACGGGGTGTTTCCCATTGGCGGCATCCGGTCGCGCGCCATCCGTCTGACCGACTATTGCGTCGCCGACGGCGCGGCGGACGACGCCTTCGTCCATCTGACGCTGAAGATCGGGGCCGGGCGCTCGGCGGAACAGAAACAGGCGGCGGGCGACGCCCTGTTCGCCATGGTGACGGAGCATTTCGCCGCCCTGTTCGCCCGCCGCTTTCTGGCCCTGTCGCTGGAAATCCAGGAGTTCAGCGAGGCCGGAACCTGGAAACAGAACAACATCCACCCCCGCTACAAGAAGTAAAGGCGCACATCCGATGCTGAGCCAAGACGCCATCCAGGCCGCCGCCGCCCGTCTGCACCAAGCCGAACAGACCCGCGCGCCGACCCGCCAGATCTCGCTGGACCATCCCGAGATCACCATTGAGGACGCTTACGCCATCCAACGCTGCTGGGTCGCCGCCAAGATCGCCGAGGGGCGCAAGCTGGTCGGCCACAAGATCGGCCTGACCTCGCGCGCCATGCAGCAATCCTCGCAAATCACGGAGCCGGATTACGGCGCGCTGCTCGACGACATGATCTTCGCCGACGGCGGCGACATCCCGCTCGACCGCTTCATCGCGCCGATGGTCGAGGTCGAGTTGGCCTTCATCCTGAAAAGCCGGTTGGAGGGGCCGAACGTCACCCTGTTCGACGTGCTGACGGCGACCGATTACGTGATTCCGGCGGTGGAGATCATCGACGCCCGCTGCCACCGCATTGACCCCGACAGCAAGCGCCCGCGCAAGGTGATGGACACGATTTCCGACAACGCCGCCAACGCCGGAATCATCATGGGCGGACGGCCCATGCGCCCGCTCGACAGCGATCTGCGCTGGGCCGCCGCGCTGCTCCACCGCAACGGCGTGATCGAGGAAACCGGCGTGGCGGCGGGGGTGCTGAACCACCCGGCCAACGGCATTTCCTGGCTCGCCCGCAAATACGCCCCCCATGGCGTGGCGTTGGAGCCGGGGCAAATCGTGCTGGCCGGTTCCTTCACCCGTCCCGTTCCGGCGCGGTCCGGTGATACCTTTCACTGCGATTATGGCCCCTTCGGGTCCATCGCCTTCCGCTTTGTCTGAGGGAGACAGCGCCGTCATGAAGACACCGGAAAACGCGTTCAAACGGGCGATGGCGGCGGGGTTGCCGCAATATGGCCTGTGGTTGGGTCTGGCCGACGCCTATTGCGCCGAAATCGCCGCCGGTTCCGGCTTCGACTGGCTGCTGATCGACGGGGAGCACGCGCCGAACGATCTGCGCGGCGTCCTGGCCCAATTGCAGGCCATCGCCGCCTACCCGACCAGCCACCCCATCGTCCGCCCGGTGATCGGCGACACGGCGCTCATCAAGCAGATGCTGGATCTGGGCGTGCAGACGCTGCTGATTCCGATGGTGGAGACGGCGGAGCAGGCCGCCGCGCTGGTCGCCGCCACCCGCTACCCGCCCGACGGCGTGCGCGGCGTCGGCAGTTCGCTGGCCCGCGCCTCGCGCTGGAACCGCTTCCCCAACTATCTGGCGGAGGCCGACGCGGAGATTTGCCTGTTGGTCCAGGTTGAAAGCCTGCGCGGGCTGGAGAATCTCGACGCCATCGCCGCCGTCCCCGGCGTGGACGGCGTGTTTTTCGGCCCGGCGGATCTGTCGGCCTCGATGGGGCTGCGCGGCCAGCCGAACCACCCGACCGTACGCGCCGCCATCGAACAGGGCATGGCCCGCGTCCGTCAGGCCGGAAAGGCCCCCGGCGTGCTGGCCACCGACGAGACCATCGCGCGCGCCTATTTGGCGGCGGGCGCGCTGTTCGTCGGCGTCGGGGTGGACACGACGCTCTACGCCCGCGCCGCCTCGGCCTTGGCCGCCCGCTTCCGCGACCCGCAAACGGACGCCCCGCCCGCGCCAACCACGCCCGGCGGCGGGTACTGACCACGGCTTCGAACCCATGATTGAGGCGGCGGGGTTTGCGAGGAGGCGTGTTTTGAGACACGGATGAACACGAATATCCACGGATGAACACGGATAAAAGGCCCTCTTGATCCGTGTCCATCCGTGCGCCGACACCGTCGGCATCCGTGTTCATCCGTGTCCATACCCGCTCCATGGACGCGGCGAACCTGAGTGGCCCCGCACCCCTCCAGATTTTTGCTTTTCCGAGGATCTTGTCCCATGACCGTTCTGACCGACCGCGATCTTCTTCGCGAACGCTGCTTCTTGGCCGGAGCCTGGATCGAGGCCGACAGCGGGGAGCGGGTCGCCGTGACCAACCCGGCGACCGGGGCCGTCATCGCCCATGTCCCGCGCTGCGCCGAGGCTGAAACCGAACGCGCCATCAGCGCCGCGCAAGCCGCCTTTCCGGCGTGGCGCGCCCGCACCGCCGCCCAGCGCTCCGCCCTGCTGCGCCGCTGGTTCGAGCTGATCGTCGAGAACCGCGAGGATCTGGCGATACTGATGACGCTGGAGCAAGGAAAGCCGCTGGCCGAGGCGCGCGGGGAAATCGACTACGCCGCCTCCTACGTCGAATGGTTCGCGGAGGAGGCCAAGCGGCTGTACGGCGACGTCATCCCGGCCCCGCAGGCCGACCGCCGCATCGTCGTGGTGAAGGAGCCGGTCGGCGTCTGCGCCGCCATCACGCCCTGGAACTTCCCGGCGGCGATGATAACCCGCAAGGTCGCCCCGGCGCTGGCGGCGGGCTGCGTGATGATCGTCAAGCCCGCCGAACAGACGCCGCTGTCGGCGCTGGCCCTGGCGGTGTTGGCCGAACGCGCCGGGATCCCGGCGGGCGTGCTGTCGGTCGTCACCGGGCGGGCGCGGGCCATCGGCGCGGTGCTGACCGCCAGCCCGGTGGTGCGCAAGCTGACCTTCACCGGATCGACCGAAATCGGTCGCCTGCTGATCGCCCAGAGCGCCGGGACGATCAAGCGCCTGTCGATGGAGCTGGGCGGCAACGCCCCCTTCATCGTCTTTGACGACGCCGATCTGGACGCGGCGGTGGCGGGGGCGCTCGTCTCGAAATACCGCAATTCGGGCCAGACCTGCGTCTGCTCCAACCGCTTTCTGGTGCAGGATGGGGTGTATGACCGCTTCGCCGCCCTGCTGGTCGCGGCGGTGGCCGGGCTGACCGTCGGCGATGGGTTGGATCCAGCGACTCAGCAAGGCCCGCTGATCGACGCCCCCGCCATCGCCAAGGTGGAGGAGCTGGTCGCCGACGCCGTGGCGTCGGGCGCGCGCGTCGCCATCGGCGGCCAACGCCACGCGCTGGGCGGAACCTTCTTCGCGCCGACGGTGCTGACCGACGTCGCCCCGTCGATGCGGGTGGCGGTGGAGGAAATCTTCGGCCCGGTCGCCCCGCTGGTCCGCTTCACCGACGAGGCCGAGGCGGTGCGGATGGCCAACGACAGCGATTACGGCCTTGCCGCCTATCTCTTCACCCGCGACGCCGCCCGCGTCTGGCGGGTGGGCGAGGCGCTGGAATATGGCATGGTCGGCGTCAACACCGGCCTGATCTCCACCGCCGTCGCCCCCTTCGGCGGCGTCAAGCAATCCGGATTCGGGCGCGAAGGCTCGAAATACGGGATCGAGGATTATGTGGAGATCAAATACCTGTGCATGGGTGGTTTGTAGGAGAACCTCAATCCTGTCAGGAGGACGGGCATTTTCGGAATGGCGGCTGGTGTTTCCGGCGTGTATTCTTTTTCCCGGCCTCGCGATGGGCCGACGGTCCGCGTGAAGGGCTTAGCCCAATCGGTACAAAGAACACCAATCCCTGACTTCCTGCCCGGCAATGCGGACAACGGGCGATGATGGGAAGGAAGGATTCCATGGGCAGCCAAATTTCTGGAGCCTCGGATTCACGCCGGGCGCTCCCTGAACGCCCCAACCTTGATCACTTGAAGAAAGAAGCCAAGCGGCGGTTGAAGGAACTGCGGCTGGTCAACCCAACGGCGACCCTCGCCACCGCGCAATTCGCCACAGCTCGTGATTATGGCTTTGCCAGTTGGTCAAAGCTGAAAGCCCATGTCACAGGCGCCGCCATAACGGCGACGGCGGATTTTCCAGATTCCTGGGTTCTGGACATGATGATCGCGATTTCCACCCGAATCCGGCATGGTCAAATCGACGAAGCGGAGCAAACGATCCGACAAGCCATCAAACGTCATCCAGACAATGCTGATCTGATCGCGCTTTTTGGTGATTTCACGCTCAGATTTCGCGGAGACCGTTCTACGGCAACCGACATCTACAACCGCTTGCTTGAGCGGCCCAGCCCGACCGGATTGGCCCACTGCGCTGGTTTCGTCGGAGCGGGGGAGGACGTTGACAAGGCGGAAGCGCTGTATCGGCGCGCCATTGAAATGGCCCCGGCAAAGTCGCCTGAACTTGGGATGATTCTCAATAACTTCGCTTCGTTCCTCGAAAATCGAAAGAGCGATTCGGTTGGCGCTAATGCAATTTTTCAACGCGCCGCCGGGATAGACTATGGATACCCACAGCTCAACGCGTCGTACATCGGCGCATATGCTGAATTTCTGTGGCGGCAAGGCGATCTTCATCAGGCGGAAGACTGCTTTCGTCAATCCCGCAAGGCGTCCACTAATCACCCCATCACGGCAATGGCGTTCGCGTTGCTGCTAACCACCACCGGACGGATTGACGAGGGGCTGGCTTTGATTGCGGAGGTCAAATCTTCGGCCTGGATGTCAACCCTCTATGATCCTCTTCCCGTCGAGCTTTTGTGCGGATTCCTGTTTTACGCCCATGGAACGGTTGAACAACGGGGACAGGCGCTGTCTCACTTGCGGGACAACCTGACGGTTGGGCGCAACGTCTTTTGCCGGGATCTCCGGGCAAACGCGCGCGCGGCTGTCGTCAATGGGCATCCGGCCCCCGCTCTGGTCAGCGTGCTGGCGGACGTTCTGTCTTCAGCAAAGCCGGTTTCGAAGGCCGCCTGCCAAACGCTCCGCGCGCGCTGAACAGTTCGACGAAGTCCCGTTTCTATTCCTCATCCTCCGGCGGCGCTTCGGCGCCGTCGTTCAGGCAGGCGGCCAGCTCGTCCAGCAGGCCGTACAGGGTCGCCAGCCGGTCTTCGCCGAAAGCCGTGGTGATTTCGGCGTAGCGGCGTTCGCTGTGCGGGGCGATCAGGGCGATCAGTTCGCGCCCGCTGGCGGTGATGGAGATTTGCGCGGCGCGCAGATCCTTGTCCTCCACCCCGCGCTGAATCAGCGCGCGCTTTTCCAGCGCGCGCAGGATGCGCGACAGGCTGGGCATGCTGATGCTGCTGACCCGCGCCAACTCGCCCGCGCGGAACTCCTCCGCCGTGGTCAGGGCGCGCAGCACGCGCCATTGCTGTTCGGTCAGATCATGGGCGTGCAGGGTCGGGCGGAAGCGGCCCATCACCGCTTCGCGCGCCTTCAGCAGCGCCATCGGCAAGGAGCGTTTGAAGGCGCGGATCTCCCCGCGCGGCGCGTCGGCGGCGATCAGGTCCGGCGCCGCGTGTTTCGACGCGGCGCGTTTGGATGGTGGTCTTCCCAAGGTTCTGCCCAATTCGTTCGGTGATGGCGCGCCGCAGGATAGCGCGATGGATGCGGGATGCAAAACCGCTTGACAGCCTGCGGCGTCGATTTATATAACATGTTAAATATTAACGCCGCAATCAAATGCGCCCGGCCAACCGCCGTCTCCTTCGCCCCGGAACCGTCGTTCCGGTTCTGCGGTCGGCGCGCGGGCTTTGCGCGGCCAACGCCCAAAAAACACCGGCTCTCTGCCCCATGAGGAGTGAAACGCCATGACCAGCGCCTTGGACTCGAATCTCGCCGCCGCCGAAACTCTGCTCGCCCGCTTCCGCGCCAAGCCGCTTGGCCATTTCATCGACGGGCAGGAAGTCCCCGGTCGGTCGGGAAAGCTGTTCGACAATCTGTCGCCCATTGACGGCGGCGTCATCAACCAGGTCCATGCGGGCGACGCCGCCGACGTGGACGCGGCGGCCAGCGCCGCCGAACGCGCCTTCCCCGCCTGGGCCGCGCTGCCGGGAACGGAGCGCAAACGCATCCTGCACAAGGTCGCCGACGGCATCCTGGCCCGCGCCAAGGACATCGCCATCCTGGAAAGCCTGGACAGCGGCCAGCCGATCCGCTTCATGAGCAAGGCCGCCGAACGCGCGGCGGAGAATTTCCGCTTCTTCGCCGACCGCGCGCCCGACGCCGCCAACGGCCTGTCGCTGCCGACCGAGACGCATCTGAACCTCACCCTGCGCCAGGCGCTGGGGCCGGTGGCGGTCATCACGCCGTGGAACACGCCCTTCATGCTGTCCACCTGGAAGATCGCCCCGGCGCTGGCCGCCGGCTGCACGGTCGTCCACAAGCCCGCCGAATGGAGTCCGTTGACCGCCATGCTGCTGGCCGAAATCATGACCGAGGCGGGCGTCCCGGCGGGCGTGGTCAATCTGGTCAACGGCTTGGGCGAAGAGGCGGGCAAGACCCTGACCGAGCATCCGGCGATCAAGGCGGTGGCCTTCGTCGGCGAATCCTCCACCGGCAGCCACATCATGGCCCAGGGCGCGCCGACGCTGAAGCGCGTGCATTTCGAGCTGGGCGGCAAGAATCCGGTCATCGTGTTCGGCGACGCCGATCTGGACCGGGCGCTCGACGCCGTGGTCTTCATGATCTACAGCCTGAACGGCCAGCGCTGCACCTCGTCGTCGCGCCTGCTGGTCCAGCGCGGGATCCATGATTCCTTCGTCGAGCGTCTGGCCGAGCGGGTCGCCCGCATCAAGGTCGGCCATCCGCTGGATCCGGCGACCGAGGTCGGCCCGCTGGTGCACGAGCGTCACCTGAACAAGGTGCTGGGCTATTGCGCCATCGCGCGGGAGGATGGGGCGACGGTGAAGGTCGGCGGCGTCCGCGCCGAAGAGCTGGGGACCGACGGCCATTACGTCCGCCCGACCCTGTTCACCAACGCCAACAACCGGATGCGCATCGCGCAGGAGGAGATCTTCGGCCCGGTCCTGACGGCCATTCCCTTTGAGGACGAGGCCGACGCGGTCGCCATCGCCAACGACATTCCCTATGGCCTGACCGGCTATGTGTGGACGCGCGACATCGGACGGGCCAACCGCGTCGCCTTGAAGCTCGACGCCGGGATGGTGTGGATCAATTCGGAAAACAACCGCCACCTGCCCACCCCCTTCGGCGGCATGAAGGCCAGCGGCATCGGCCGCGACGGCGGCGATTACAGCTTTGATTTCTATATGGAAACCAAGAACATCTGCGTCGCGCTCGACACCCACGCGGTGCCCAAGCTCGGCGTCTGATCGGTTGGGGAGCGCCGGACCATGCGCGCGTCGGATGGTCCGGCCCTTCCATATCTTGCCCACATCCTGTTTGATGGCGATCGCCGATGACGCCATAATTTTGGCGACACGCCCGCCCGCCATGGTTCCGCCCTTTGCCGCCGTCCCCGCCCTCCGACCGCGAGCCTAAGACCTGGGCCACGGTCATGCAGCCCCTGGTCGATTCCATCAAGCGCCGGGGGCAGTCTCCCGACGCGCTGTTGGGGCGCTATGGCCTGTCGGAAGCGATGCTGGCCGACCCCTGCCGGGAAATCCCGCTGCGCCAATATGTCGAGGCGTTCGAGGGGGCCGCCGCCCATTTCGGCGATCCCAATTTCGGCCTGTTCGCCGCGCGCGACATCACCCCCTTCACCCTTGGCCCCATCGGCCTGCTGTTCATCAGCTCCCCCACCATCGGAGCGGCGCTGAAGGGCTTCATCGACTACATCGGCTTGGCGCAGCAGGCGACCACCAGCCGCATCGCGCAGGATGGCCCGACCTGCGTCTTCCATTACCGGATCGAGGACGCGCGCATCCGCCGCCGCCGCCAGGACGCCGATTATTCGCTGGCGATGGTGACGACGCTGATGCGCGCCATGGCGGGCAACAGTTGGCGCCCGCTGGAGGTGCATTTCGAACACAGCGCCCCGCTCAGCCGACAGGCGCATGACGGGTTTTTCGGCGCGCCGCTCTATTTCGACCAGGGCGTCAACAGCCTGATCTTTCCGGCCGGCGACCTCGCCATCGCCGGAAACCTGATGGACCGCCGGGTCAGCCCCATCGTCGAGCAGTATCTCCGCACCCTGCTGGAGCGGGCGATGCCGGTCCGCTCGATGGAGGACGAGGTGCGCCGCATCCTGTCCGACCATCGGCCCGAAGACGGCGCCGTCGGCGTCCACAAGGCGGCGCGCGCCGTCGGCGTGTCGGCCCGCACCCTGCAACGCGCCCTGCAAAAATCCGGCGAAAGCTTTGGCGCGATCAAGCAGGACAAGCGCCGGACGATGGCCGAAACCTATCTGGCCGACACCGACCTGTCGGTGACGGAAATCGCCCATATTCTGGGCTACGCCGACGGCGCCTGCTTCACCCGCGCCTGCCGCCGCTGGTTCGGCCAAACGCCGTCCGCCTACCGGAAAGACGCGCGGGGGCGCGGGACGGCGCCCTGACGTACGGCGTTTTTGACCCACGCGCGCGGTGGCGCGAAAGGTCAAGGATATGGCGTCTTTGGTCGGGTGTGAACGGTCGCGATCCGCAAGAATAATCCGTCCTTTCCGCTTTCCGCGACCGCAGCAATCGCCGCGCGCCGCCAACGCCCTTGGGAAACCGTGACCGCCATGGATCAGCATCCCGCGCCGCTGTCGCACGACAGCCGCCTGTCCCCCGCCGTCGCCCAATTTCTGGCCCGACGCCACGCTTTGATCGTCGGGGCGGACCGCCCGATGGCGGTCTCAAACGCCGTCATGACCGTGCATGATCCGGCCACCGGCCAGCCCGTGGCCCAGGTTCCCGCCGCCGGGCCAGCGGATGTGGACGCCGCCGTCCGCGCCGCCCGCCGGGCGTTGGAGGGGGATTGGGCGCGGGCGCGCCCGGTGGACCGCGAACGGATCCTGCTGCGGCTGGCCGATTTGATCGAGCGCGACGGCGAAGAATTGGCCCAGTTGGAAACCGTCAACAACGGCAAGTCGATCACCTTGTCCCGCGCCCTTGAGGTCGGGGCGTCGGTCGATTTCCTGCGCTACATGGCCGGTTGGGCGACGAAGATCGAAGGCAGCACGCTGGACGTCTCCATCGGCGTGCCGCCGGGAACCCGCTTTCACGCCTACACCCGGCGCGAGCCGGTCGGCGTCGTCGGGGCCATCGTGCCGTGGAACTTCCCGCTGCTGATGGCGGTTTGGAAGATCGGCCCGGCCCTGGCCACTGGCTGCACGGTGGTGCTGAAGCCCGCCGACGAAACGCCGTTGACCGCCCTGCGGTTGGGCGAATTGTGCCTGGAGGCCGGTTTGCCGCCGGGCGCGGTCAACGTCGTCACCGGCGTTGGGGCGGTCGCCGGGGCGGCGCTGACCGCGCATCCGGGGGTGGACAAGATCGCCTTCACCGGATCGACCGAGGTCGGGCGGCAGGTCGGCGCGGCGGCGGTCGCCCGCATGGCCCGCTTCACGCTGGAGCTGGGCGGCAAATCGCCGATGATTATGTTCCCCGACATGGATCCGGCCCATCCTGGCTTGGCGGCCAATCTGGGGGTTTTCTTCAACCAGGGGCAGGTCTGCACCTGCGGGTCGCGGCTGTACATCCACGCCGACATTTTCGACCGCGTCGTCGCCGACATCGCGGGCGTGGCGTCGTCGCTGCGGCTGGGCGGCGGCCTGGACCCGGAAAGCCAGATCACCCCGGTCATCTCGGCCAAGCAACAAGCGCGGGTTTTCGGCTTCGTCGAACGGGCGCTGGCCGACGGGGCCGAGGCGTTGAGCGGCGGCGCGCCCGTCGCCGGGCCGGGCTTTTTCGTCAAGCCGACGCTGCTGGTCAACACGCGCGACGACATGGAGATTGTGCGGGACGAGGTGTTCGGCCCGGTCGCCGTCGCCCTGCCCTTCCGCGATCTGGACGAGGTCGTCGCGCGCGCCAACGACAGCCGTTACGGGCTGGCGGCGTCGGTGTGGACGCGCGACCTTGGAGTCGCCCACAGCGTGGCGGCGCGGCTGAAGGCCGGAACCGTCTGGGTCAACACCCACAATGTGCTGGACCCGGCCATGCCCTTTGGCGGCTTCAAGGAATCCGGCATCGGGCGCGAGCATGGCCGCGCCGTGCTGGAGCATTATTTGGAAACCAAATCGGTCTGCGTCGCCCTGCCGGGGTGAGCGACGGGGTGAGCGACGCCAAGGGCGGCGGCACGATTGCCTAAAAAATAGGCTTGAAACGCCGTCGCCTACAAAACTCGCACAGTGGCGCTGATTATCAAATTATTGGCGCGTAATATCAAGTCGGCGTCGGGCGACGGCGCCATCCTGTGACCATGTTCAAAACCCGATCACCCACGGGAACACGCAGGCGGCGGAACGCGCGCCCTGCGGTTCGTCGGGGTTCGTCACGCGGAAAGACGGCCACCATGACACATCCGATGAACACGCTCGATTCCCGGAACTACTACACGGCGACGCGGAAATATGATCTGGCCTTTCCGCGTCTGACGCAGGATCTCGACGCCGACGTGGTGGTGATCGGCGGCGGCTTTTCCGGAATCAACACCGCCCTGGAGCTTGCCGAAAAGGGCGTCACCAACATCGTCGTGCTGGAGGCCCGGCATCTGGGCTATGGCGGCACGGGCCGCAACGGCGGGCAGGTGATGGCGGGCATCGGCCATGATCTGGAAAAGGTGAAGAAACATGTCGGCCCGAAGGGGATGGAGACGCTGTTCGCCATCGCCAATCTGGGCGCCGGCATCATCCAGTCGCGCATCGCCCGTTACGGCATCGACGCCGATTTCCGCAACGGCTACGGCTATCTCGCCTTCAACGAGCGGCAGGAAAACACCCTGAAGATCTGGCAAAAGGAGTTCCAGCAGGTCGCGCCCGACGAGGACATCGAACTGGTCAGCGGCGCGCGGGTGCAGGACGTCGTCGGATCGACCGCCTACCGCGCCGCCTTGAAGCATATGGGCGGCGGCCATGTCCATTCGCTGAATCTGCTGCTGGGCGAGGCCAAGGCGCTGAGCGGCCACGGCGCGCGCATCTTTGAAAACAGCCCGGTGATCGCGGTGGACTACGGATCGCGGATCACCGTGCGCACCAACGCGGGCAGCGTCCGCGCGTCGAAGCTGCTGTGGGCCTGCGATTCCTTCCTCAACAAGATGGAACCGTCCATCGCGGCGAAGACGATCAACACCTACGCCTTCCAGATGGCGACGGAACCGCTGTCCGACGAGCTGTGTCTAAAGATCAGCCCAATCCGGGGGGCCTACAGCGACATCCGCCCGGTGATTGATTACTACCGGATCACCAACGAAAACCGCCTGCTCTTCGGCGCCGCCACCGATTTCATCGATTATGTGCCGGGCGATCTGGCGGCGTGGAACCGGGCGCGGATGCTGAAGATTTTCCCCTACCTCGCCGACGTGAAAATCGATCTGGCCTGGGGCGGGCCGATGGCCTGCTCGGCCAACCTGTTCCCGCAGATCGGAACCTTGCCGGGACGCCCGAACGCTTTCTACGTCCAGGGCTATTCCGGCTTCGGCGTCACCCCCAGCCACATCGTGTGCAAGGTGTTGGCCGAGGGGATGAGCGAAGGGTCGGAGCGTTACGACCTGATGAGTTCCATCCCGCATGTCAGCATTTTCGGCAAGGACCACCTGCGCCCCGCCGTCATGTCGGCGGCCAAGACCTGGCACCAACTGTCGGGCTTCTTCAACGGTCGCCGTTGATCCCCCTTTCATCCCCCCAACCATCGTCACGACAAAGGATGTCTCATGCTTCCGATCAAACCCGGCCAGCCGCCCGCCAATCTTGACGCCTGGGGCACGGTCGCCGATCTCGGCTCCACCATTCTCGAAGGCGAGGTCAAGGCCTTTGGCAAGATGGAGCATGGCGCGCCCGACGCGCCGGTGAGCTGCGGTTGGTTCTCCTGCACGCAGGGCGTCTTCCGCATGGTCTACCCCTTCACCGAACACGCCGTCGTCGTCGAGGGAAGCGTCACCCTGACCGACGAAAGCACCGGCCAGAGCCAGACCTACCAGCCCGGCGACGCCTGGTTCATTCAAAAAGGCACGCCGATCCTGTGGCGGGTCGAAACCCCCGTCTTCACCAAGAATTACTTCGCCGTCGTCTAACCATTCCCCCCGTTTGCGGGTGGGAGCGCGCCCCGCCCGCAAGCCGTGCGACCCAACCGGCGCCCCCGATCCGTCCATCCCGGATCGGGGGCGACCTCAAAAAACGCGGCCAAGCCGCCAAACAATGAACGGCAGGACCGGCGAACATCGCTACACAATGATCCGCCGGAATCTCTGCGCCTCTCGCCTTCGTGCGCCATTTGCTGAGATCGCCTCTGCGGTCCGGCTCGTTTGGAGAGGTTCCAATGACAACATCGGTTCAGGGACGTGCTTCCAACAACGAATTGAGGAAAGGCGCCCTTGGCGTCGGCTTCATCGTTTTCTTCGTGATTTCCGCCGCCGGGCCGCTGGCCGCCATCGCGGGCGGCCTGCCCATCGGCATGATGCTGGGCAACGGGCCGGGAACCCCGTCGCTGCTGCTGGCCGTCATCGGCATTTTGCTGATGTTCTCGGCGGGCTACACCGCCATGGCCCGCCACGTCACCCACGCGGGCGGCTTTTACGCCTTTGTCGCGCGGGGTTGCGGCGGGCAAATGGGGGCCGCCGCCGCCGCGCTCGCCATTCTCGGTTACAACGCGATGCAGGTGGGGCTGTACGGCCTGCATGGCGTGGCCACCGCCGCCTTTATGAAGGACATGATCGGCGTCGATCTGCCCTGGTGGGGCTGGGCCTATTCCGCCATGGTCACGGTCGCCATCTTCGGCTATCGGCAGGTCGATCTGTCGGCCAAGATTCTGGCGCTGCTGGTGATCGGCGAGTATGTCGTCGTCTTCCTGCTCGACCTGTTCATCTTGAAAAGCCATGGGGCGGAGGGGTTGAGCACCGTCTCCTTCACCCTGCCGGCGCTGCTGGGCGGCGCGCCCGCCATCGGCTTGCTGTTCTGCTTCGCCTCCTTCGTCGGTTTTGAAGCGACGACGATCTATGGGGAGGAGGCCAAGAATCCCGAACGCACCATCCCGTTGGCGACTTACATTTCGGTGCTGCTGATCGGCGGTTTTTACACCTTCTCGATCTGGTGCCTGATCGTCGGCGTCGGCGCCGACAAGGTGGTGGAGACGATTTCCGGCCTGTCCGACCCGACGACCTTCACCTTCACCCTGTCGGATCGCTACGCCGGTCCCTGGCTGTCGGCGGCGATGAGCGCCCTGCTGGTCAGCAGCGTCTACGCCGCCCTGCTGGCCTTTCACAATTCGGCGGCCCGCTATTTCTACTCGATTGGCCGGGAAGGGCTGTTGCCGGAAATCCTTGGGCAAACCCACCCGGTGCATCAAAGCCCGCACGCCGGATCGGTGTTGCAAACCGCCATCGCCTTCGTCGTCATGACCGCCTTTGTCGTCAGCGGCTCCGATCCGGTGCTGACGCTGTTCTCCTGGCTGACCAATCTGGCGACGCTGTGCGTCATCGCGCTGATGACCATGACGTCGGTCGCGGTGATCCTGTTTTTCCGCAAGATGGCCAACCGCAGCGAAGGCCCCCTGCGCACCCTGATCCTGCCCGTGACGTCGGGGCTGTTGTTGGCCGCCGTGTTGGTTCTCGCCATCGTGCATTTCAACGTGCTGACGGGATCCGACGGGGCGCTGTCCTGGGCCATTCCGGCCATGCTGCCGCTGGCCATGCTGCTGGGGCTGGTTCGCGCCGCCGCCCTGCGCCGCAGCCATCCCGGACGCCACGCCCAGCTTGGGCTGGGAAAGGCGTAAGCGTCGGTCGGTCGCCTATCACCTTCGGTTCAAGAGCGCTCTGATGCTTTGGCACATGTTGCGTTCAAGGGCGGGCGGTTGCTAGTGTACGCGCCAATCTGTTGGTTGGCGCAACCGACTGTCAGCGGGTGGCCCGGCGATGAACAGCGCGCGCACGGCGCACATTGACGAATTGGTCCGTGTTTCCGGCGGCGTCGCGTCGAACCGCGACCCCATCATCGAGGCGTCGTGGCGGCGCTGCGTCGTCGATCACCGGCTGGATCCGACCATCGGGCGCGAGGCCCGCATTCTGCCGCAGGAGCGGTTGCGGGTTCACCGCGACGCGATGGACGAGTTTCTCCGCATGGCCCGCTTTGGGCTGGAGGCGCTGTACCGGCAGGTCGCGGGCATGGGCTATGTGCTGCTGCTGACCGACAGCAACGGCGTGACGGTGGATTTCATCGGCGACCCGACCTTTGACAATCATTTGCGCCGCGCCGGGCTGTATCTGGGGTCCGACTGGAACGAGGAGCATGCGGGAACCTGCGCCGTCGGCACCTGCATCGCGACGGGGGAGGCGTTGACCGTCCACCAGACCGACCATTTCGACACGACGCACATACCGCTGACCTGCACCTCGGCCCCGGTGTTTGAAAGCGGCGGGGAGCTGGCCGCCGTTCTGGACATTTCCGCCCTGCATTCGCCGGAGCCGAAAATCAGCCAGTATCTGGCGCTCCAGATGGTCAAGTCCTACGTCCACAAGATCGAAAACGCCAATCTTTACAACAATTTCCGCCGCGATTGGGTGGTGAAGCTGTCCGCCTCGCAGGAGTTTGCCGAGGTCGATCCCGATTGCGTCATCGCGCTGGACGGCGCCGGCAAGATCATCGGTTTCAACAACAAGGCGCGCTGTTTGCTGACGCCGGAGGCGGGCGAATCGCCGCTGGGCCGCTCCTTCGCCGAACTGTTCGATTGCGAGGTGGAGGATCTGACCCGCTTCGTCCGCGCCCTGCCGACCGACCAGCGCGCCTTGCGCCTGCGCCGCAGCGGTTTGCCGCTGTTCGCCCAGGCGATGCCGCCGCCCGCCGTCAGCCTGCCGCGCGCCCACAGCGGCGACGGCGGCCCCCTGCCGGAGCCGTTGCGGGCGATTTCCGGCGGCGATCCGGCGTTGAAAGCCGTGCTGACGCGCGCCGCCAAGCTGGTGAACACCCGGATGAGCCTGCTGATCCACGGCGAAACCGGCACCGGCAAGGAGCATTTCGCCAAGGCCCTGCACCGCGCCAGCGTCCGCGCCGCCAAGCCCTTCGTCGCCATCAACTGCGCGGCTCTGCCCGAGGCGCTGATCGAAAGCGAGCTGTTCGGCTATGAGCCGGGATCCTTCACCGGCGCGACGGCGCGCGGCAAGAAGGGGCTGATTCTGGAGGCCGACGGCGGCACCCTGTTTTTGGACGAAATCGGCGACATGCCGCTGTCGGCGCAAACCCGGCTGCTGCGCGTGCTGGCCGAACGGGAGGTGACGCCGATTGGCCGGACCAAAGCGGTGTCGGTGGACATCCGCGTCATCGGCGCGACCCACCGCGATTTGATCGAGCTGGTCAAGGCCGGACGCTTCCGCGACGACTTGTACTTTCGTCTCAACGGCGCGGTGTTCACCGTGCCGCCGCTGCGCCAACGCGGCGATCTTGAATGGTTGATCGACCGTTTGCTGACCGAACGGGCCAAGCGCGACGGCGTGGACTATTGCCTGACGGCGGAAGCGCTGGCGGCGCTGCGCGCCCATGGCTGGCCGGGCAACGTGCGCGAGTTGGTGAACGCGCTGGATTACGCCTGCGCCGTGTGCGCCGACGGGCTGATTGATCTGGCCGACATCCCCGACCCGGTGCAACACAGCGGGCTGTTCAAGGCGTGGCCCGGTCACGACGCGCCGACCGCCCCCCCGCCGCCTGCGCCGCTGGACGAGGAGGAACCCGCCGCCCGTCTGCGCGACACCCTGCGCCGCCATCACTGGAACGTGTCGGCGGCGGCGCGGGCGCTGGGGGTGGATCGCTCGACCGTTCACCGTCAGATGCACCGCTTTGGAATCGTCGCGCCGCATCGACAGGATTAAGGGCGCCAGGATTGAGGGCGCAACAGGAGAGGCGACAGGGGTGAGGCGCGCCACACCTGTTGCAACGGCGGCGCAACAGGTTGTGCAACAGGTGGCGCGCCGTCGCACCACACTGGGCGCGGCAGAACCGTTGAAAACAGCGATAATTTGATAAGCTGACGATCTGGCACGCCGCTTGCGATTGCTCCCTCGACATTCACGCATCGAGGGAACGCCATCGTGGCTCCGGTCGTCGGCATCGTCGCCAATCCAGTGTCCGCGCGGGACATCCGCCGGGTCGTCGCCAACGCGACCAGCCTTCAGGTCACGGATCGGGCGAACATCCTGCTGCGGGTGCTGGCGGCGCTGCGCGCCTGCGGCGTCGCCGACGTGCTGATGATGCCGGAAAATGGCGGCATCCGCTCCCATGTTGAACGCGGGTTGGCGCGGGCGCGCGCCCAGGGCGACGATCTCTATCCGGCCATCCACGCGGTCGCCATGCCGATCACCGGCACCGTCGCCGACACCCATCGGGCGACGCGCCAAATGCGTTTGGCCGGGGCGGCGGCCATCGTCGTGCTGGGCGGCGACGGCACCCATCGGGCGGTCGCCGCCGAATGTGGCGCGGTTCCCATCGCCGGAATTTCCACCGGCACCAACAACGCCTTTCCCGACCACCGCGAACCGACCATCACCGGCTTGGCGACCGGGCTGGCGGTGATGGGCCGGGTGCCGCCCCACATCGCCTTTCGCGGCAACAAGCGGATCGACGTGTCGATCAACGACGGCGCGACGACCGATCTGGCGTTGGTCGATGTGGCGCTGGTGACGGAACGCTACATCGGCGCGCGCGCCCTGTGGCGCACCGAAAATTTCCGCGAACTCTACGTGACCTTCGCCGATCCCGAGGTGATCGGCATGTCGGCCATCGCCGGGCTGCTCGAACCCGTCGCCCGCGACGAGAGCGGCGGGTTGATGGTGCGGCTGTCGCCCGCCGGGCACGCGCCGAGCGATGGCGGAACCATTCTGCGCGCGCCCATCGCGCCGGGGATGATGGCGTCCATCGGCGTCACCGATTGGCGGCGGATGCCCGCCGACGTCGCCTTTGTGCCGGAGGTCGCGTCCGGCTCCATCGCGCTGGACGGCGAGCGGGAGATGTCCTTCACCACCCGCGACCGCCTGTCGCTGACGCTGCGCGACCACGCCTTTCGCACCGTGAATGTGGGCGGCTGCATGCGCTTCGCCGCCCAGAACCGCCTGTTCACCGACGCCCCGGCGCCGGTGTCGGCGGATTTTTAACCACCAACGCGCCCCCAAACCACCACGCAGCAGGGAGAACCACCGTGTCCGAGAATCCCTTTCCGTTGAGCAAGGACGATCTTCTCAAAGCCTACCGCACCATGCGGACGATCCGCGATTTTGAAGAGCGCCTGCACATTGATTTCGCCAAGGGCGACATTCCCGGATTCGTCCATCTCTACGCCGGGGAAGAGGCCTGCGCCACCGGCATCATGATGCATCTGAACGACAATGACCGCATCGCCTCGACCCATCGCGGGCATGGCCACTGCATCGCCAAGGGCGTGGACGTTCACGCCATGATGGCGGAGATCTATGGCCGCTCGACCGGGGCCTGCCGGGGCAAGGGCGGCTCCATGCACATCGCCGATCTGTCCAAGGGCATGATGGGGGCCAACGGCATTTTGGGGGCGGGCGCACCGCTGATTTGCGGCGCGGCGCTGGCGGCCAAGGTGCGCGGGGATCGCGGCGTCGGCATCACCTTCGTCGGCGACGGCGCGTCGAACCAGGGCACCTTTCTGGAAAGCCTGAATCTGGCCGCCGTGTGGAATCTGCCGGTGGTCTTCGTCGTCGAAAACAACGGCTACGCCGAATCCACCGCGATGGAATGGGCGGTGTCCTGCGACAGCTATGTGGACCGCGCCACCGGCTTTGGCATGCCGGGCGTCACGGTGGACGGCACCGACCTGTTCGCGGTGCATGAGGCGGCGGGCGAGATCATCCGCCGCGCCCGCGACGGCGGCGGCCCGGCGCTGTTGGAATGCAACATGGTCCGCTTCTACGGCCATTTTGAAGGCGACGCCCAAACCTACCGCGCCAAGGGCGAGGTCGAGGCGCTGCGCGCGTCGCGCGACTGTCTGGTGATGCTGGCCGAACGGGTGGTCGAGGCCGGAGTCGTCGCCCGCGACGAGCTTCACCGCATCGACCGCGAGGTCGCCGACCTGATCGAGGACGCCGTCCGCGCCGCCAAGGCCGCCCCGCTGCCCGCCGCGTCTGAGCTGCTGACCGACGTCTACGTCTCTTACTGAACCGACCCGCCAATGACTTGGCGTGTCGTATCGCGTTCAAACGCCACGCAGGCTTTTCCGCGCCCATGTGGGCGCGCCGCCGCAGTCGCGGCGGCCGACGACCGCTTGAAAGACCCTTTCAAGCGCTCGCCGGTGTGACCCCATCCCCACAAAAACGCATCGGCGGAGGAAACACATGTCCCGCAAAATCAGCATGAAGACGGCGATCAACGAGGCCCTGGATCTCGAAATGCGCCGTGACCCCACCGTCATCGTCATGGGCGAGGACATTGTCGGCGGCACCGGCGCCAACGGCGAGGATGACGCCTGGGGCGGCGTGCTGGGTGTCACCAAGGGTCTCTACGCCAAGCATGGCGACCGGCTGATGGACACGCCGCTGTCGGAATCGGCCTACATCGGCGCCGCCGTCGGCGCCGCCGCCTGCGGGCTGCGCCCGGTCGCGGAATTGATGTTCATGGATTTCATGGGCGTCTGTTTCGACCAGATTTTCAACCAGGCGGCCAAATTCCGCTACATGTTCGGCGGCAAGGCGCAAACGCCGGTCGTGATCCGGGGCATGGTCGGCGCCGGGTTCCGCGCGGCGGCCCAGCATTCGCAAATGCTGACCCCGCTCTTCACCCACATTCCCGGCCTGAAGGTGGTGTGCCCCAGCAACGCCTATGACGCCAAGGGCTTGTTGATCCAGTCGATCCGCGACAACGACCCGGTGATCTTCTGCGAGCACAAGAACCTGTACGGCCTGGAATGCGACGTCCCGGCGGAATCCTACGCCATCCCCTTTGGCGAGGCGAACATCCTGCGCGACGGCGACGACGTCACCATCGTCAGCTATGGCCTCACCGTTCACCGCGCGCTGGAGGCGGCGACCGCGCTGGCCAAGGACCGGATCGAGGCCGAGGTCATCGACCTGCGCACCCTGTCGCCCATCGACTGGGACACCATCATCGAGAGCGTCGAGCGCACCGGCCGTCTGGTGGTGGTGGACGAGGCGCACCCGCGTTGCAACCTCGCCACCGACATCGCCGCCTTCGTCGGACAGAACGCCTTCGGCGCGTTGAAGGCCGGGGCGCAGATGGTGACGGGACCGCACACGCCGGTGCCCTTCTCCCCCTCGCTGGAGGATCTCTACGTCCCCAGCGCCGAGGCCATCGCCGCCGCCGCCCGCCGCACCCTGTCGCCCACCGGCAGCCGTTCGCGCGGAATCGCCGCCTAACGGGACCGCCTGATTTTTACCGGAGCCTGATTGTCATGTCGAACGAGCGCATCAAACCCATCGTCATGCCCAAATGGGGCCTGTCCATGTCGGAAGGCAAGGTCACGGGCTGGCTGAAACGGCCCGGCGACCATGTCGCCCTTGGCGATGACTTGCTGGAGGTCGAAACCGACAAGATCACCAACGTGGTCGAAGCGGGGGAGACCGGCGTCCTGCGCCGGGTGTTGGGCGAAAACGACACAATTTACCCGGTCAAGGCGTTGATCGCCGTGCTGGCCGACCCCGACGTGTCGGACGACGAAATCGACGCCTTCATCGCCGGTTTCGCCCTTCCGGCGGCGGACGCTGACGCCGACGCGGCGGACGCCGCCCCACGCTACCTGTTCGCCGAGACCGCCGCCGGAACCATCCGCTACGCCACGCGCGGCGAGGGCGGCCCGGCGGTTCTGCTGGTCCATGGCTTTGGCGGCGATCTCGACAATTGGCTGTTCAGCATCGACGCGTTGGCCGAAAGCGCCACCGTCTACGCGCTGGATCTGCCGGGCCACGGGCAATCGACGAAGAGCGTGGCCGACCCCAGCCTGTCGGGCCTGTCGGCGGCTGTTCTGGCCTTCATGGACCATGTCGGTTTGGCCAAGGCCCATTTCATCGGCCATTCGATGGGCGGCGCGGTGTCGATGCGCACGGCCTTGGACGCGCCGGATCGGGTGGCGTCGCTGTCGCTGATCGCGTCCGCCGGTTTGGGGCGCGAGATCGACCATGGTTACATCCAGGGCTTCGTCGGCGCGACATCACGCCGCGACCTGAAGCCCGTTTTGGAGACGCTGTTCGCCGACCGTGGTCTTGTCAGCCGGTCCCTGATTGACGACCTTTTGAAGTACAAGCGGTTGGACGGCGTCGAGGACGCCCTGAAAGCGATCTCGTCGGCGATGTTCGCCGACGGCGCGCAGTCCAGCGTCCTGACGGATCTCATCGCCGCCGCCAAGACGCCGATCCTGGTGGTGTGGGGGGAGGAGGACCGCGTCATCCCCGCCGCGCACGCCAACGCGCTGGGCGACGCCGCACGGGTCGCGGTCATCCCCAACGCCGGTCACATGGTGCAGATGGAGGCGTCGGGCAAGGTCAACGCCTTGCTGAAGGACCACATCGGCAAAGCCGCCTGAACCCTTCCCTTTTGAGCCGGACTGGGCTGGGGCGGCGTGGTCGCGCCGCCCCAGCCCCACCATCGAACAACCGGAGGAACACGCCATGGGCATGATGCAAACGATGAAGGCCGCCGTCTGGCATGGCCGCAAGGACATTCGGGTCGAAGACGTGCCGCTGCCCGCCGCGCCGCCCGCCGGGTGGGTGCAGATCAAGGTTCATTGGTGCGGCATCTGCGGGTCGGATCTGCATGAGTATGTCGCCGGGCCTGTCTTCATCCCGGTGAACGAGCCGCACCCGCTGACCGGCCTGAAAGGGCAGTGCATTTTGGGCCATGAGTTCAGCGGGTGCGGCTCGTTGCTGGGCGCGGGCGTCACCGGCTTCAAGATCGGCGACGCGGTGGCGGCGGACGCCTGCCAGCATTGCGGCGACTGCTATTACTGCAAACACGGCATGTACAACATTTGCGAAAAGCTGGCCTTCACCGGGTTGATGAACAATGGGGCCTTCGCCAGCCTCGTCAACGTCCCGGCGGAGCTGCTCTACGCCCTGCCGCCGGGCTTCCCGACCGAGGCCGGGGCCTTGATCGAGCCGCTGGCGGTGGGGATGCACGCGGTCAAGAAGGCGGGCAGTCTGGTCGGCGAAACCGTCGTCGTGGTCGGGGCCGGAACCATCGGTCTGTGCACCATTATGTGCGCGAAGGCGGCGGGGGCCGGGCGGATCATCGTTCTGGAGATGTCCGCCGCCCGCAAGGCCAAGGCGTTGGAGGTCGGCGCCTCATTGGTTCTCGATCCCAAGGAGTGCGACGCGGTGGCGGAGGTCAAGGCGCTGACCGGCGGCTATGGCGCCGACGTGTCGTTCGAGTGCATCGGCCATCGCGACACCGCCAAGCTGGCCATCGACGTCATCCGCAAGGCGGGGAAAACGGTGCTGGTCGGCATTTTCGAGGAACCCAGCGCCTTCAACTTCTTTGAGATCGTCGCGACGGAGAAGCAGATCATCGGCTCTCTGGCCTACAACGGCGAGTTCGCCGACGTCATCCGCTTCATCGCCGATGGCCGGATCGACGTGCAACCGCTCATCACCGGGCGCATCACGCTCGACCGCATCGTCTCCGGCGGCTTTGAGGAGCTGGTCCACAACAAGGACCACAATGTGAAGATCATCGTCCAACCGCTCCCGACCGAGGCGGCGGCCTGATGCCCAAGCCAAGGTTTCGTCCGGTTCGGCGCGTTTGCTCAGCGTAAAAAGGGCGTGGGGGGGGCATGGGGATGGCCCTGGTCAGCCCCCCTGTGCTCCGCTGCGTCCACCACGCTGGGCGCGCGTGCCGAATTGAAGCGGCGGCAGGCTGGCCTATGACGGTGAGCGACGTCACCAATTGTTGCAAAATTGAATTGTGAGGGAAATGGCCAATCTGTGACTGTCATCACTGTGCGGGCGGGCGCGTTCTGGAAAGATTGGATTCAAGATAAATTGCAACCGCATCTTGGAGCCAGCCATGCGCAAAGCCCGCTCTCTACGCCTTCCCACAACGGCGACCGCCCTGGTTGGCGCGGCCCTTTTGACCCCGACTTTGGCCTTCGCCCAAACGGCCACCGGCGTTCCATCGCTGCTTGAGGCGCTGACGGCGGCGGCGGATCCGACCGGCGTGGCCGACAGCTTTCAGGCCAACGGGGCGACGGTGACGGCCAACAACGCCTTTTTCCAATCTCTGGGAACCAACGGGCGGAGCTGCGTCACCTGCCATGATCCGCAAGCGGGCTGGAGCGTCACCCCGCGCGGGGTCAACGCGCGTTTCCAGGCGACCCAAGGGGCCGATCCGCTGTTCCGCCTGATCGACGGCGCCACCTGTTCGACCGCGTCGACCGCGACGGCGGCGACCCAACTTCGCGCCTATTCGCTGCTGTTGGGCAAGGGGCTGTTCCGCATCGCCCTGCCGGTTCCCGCCAACGCGCAATTCACCATTTCGGTGGCCAGCGATCCCAATGATTGCAACACCAACGCCAGCACGGGTTTGACCAGCCCGACCAGCGGCACGCTGTCGGTCTACCGCCGCCCGTTGCCCTCCACCAACCAGCGTTTCCAGACCAGCGTCATGTGGGATGGCCGCGAAGCCTCGCTGACGACGCAGGCGGTCAGCGCGACGCTGGGCCACGCGCAGGCGACCGGCGCGCCGACGTTGGCGCAGCAGGCGCAGATGGTCGCCTTTGAAAGCGGCCTTTACACCGCGCAGGCGACGGACGCCACGGCGGGGGCGTTGAACGCCTTGGGCGCGACCGGCGGGGTGACGACGCTGGCGCAGCAGCCCTTCACGGTGGGCGTCAATGATTCGGCCAACCCCAACGGTTTCGACCGGGTGGTGTTCAAGCTTTACACGGCGTGGCAGAGCCTGACCGGGGCCGACGCCGCCACGCAGGCGCGGCGATCCATCGCGCGCGGCGAGCAGATTTTCAACACGCGCGCCTTCACCATCAACAATGTTCCAGGTTTGACCACCGCCGCGAACACCAGCGTATCCGGCAGTTGCAGCACCTGCCATGACACGCCGAACGTCGGCAATCATTCGGTGAACGCCCTGATGAACATCGGCGTTTCCGCCGCCGTTCCGCCCGCGCTCGACGTGTCGGCTCTGCCGCTCTTCACCCTGACCTGCACGGCGGGGCCGCTGTCGGGCCGGACCTTCACCGTCACCGATCCCGGACAGGCGATGGTCACGGGCCGGTGCAGCGACATCGGGCGGATGAAGGTGCCGGTCCTGCGCGGTCTGGCGGCGCGCGCGCCCTATTTCCACAACGGAAGCGCGGCCACGTTGGGCGCCGTCGTCGGCTTCTACAACGGTCGCTTCAATTTGAGGCTGTCGGCGCAGGAGCGGGCCGATCTGGTGAACTTCCTTCAGGCGCTGTGACGCCCGTTGGGGGCGGCGTTGAACGATCAACGGGAAATCCACACTCCGTGCAAGGGTAAGGGTTGCTTGAAATCCCTTTTTCAGGGAATAGTCTCTGGAAAATGCGATTTTATGGAGAGGGCGGATGTATCACCCGGAAGCGCTGGATCCGATCGTCACCTTCCTGCGTGGCTTGGGCGTCGGCGTTGAGTATGGCGAGGGCGCGCGCAATGGCTTTCTGCCGGGCCTGAACATCCATGCCGGCGTGATCCATGTCGACCCCGACGCCCTGATCGGATCGGGCGACCTTCTGCATGAGGCCGGGCACATCATCGCCGTGCCTCGGCGTTACTGGACGCGGCTGGGGACGGATCTCCAAACCAGCATCGAGACGCTGGTCGCCGAAGAAACGGAGCCGGACGGAACCGCCAACCCTCTGCTCACCGTGGCGGCCCAGCGGGGCGAATTCATGGCCCAAGCCTGGTCCTATGCGGTCGCCCTGCATCTTGGCCTGCCGCCCGCCTGCATTTTCTTCCCCGGCACGCACAAGCTGCACGAGTATGAAGGCCCGCACCCGATGGCGGAGTGGCTGGCGCGGGGAACGCATCATGGCCTGTTGTTTCTGGCCCAGGCCAATTTTACCGGGTACTCCGGCGTCTTCGCCTTCATGGGCGACAATGGCCTGCCGCCCTTCCCCCGCATGACCCGCTGGTCGGTGGACTGAGCCGGTCATCGACGGTGGCGCAAAGGAACGGGGCCGCTGACGTCATCAGCGGCCCCGCTTTTCATTTCCCGCTTTTCATTTCATGGACGGGAACGCGAACTGCGCCCCTTCGCGCACGCCGCCGGTCGGCCAGCGCTGGCTGATCGTCTTGCGGCGGGTGTAGAAGCGCACGCCGTCGGGGCCGTAAGCCGACAAATCGCCGAACAGCGAACGTTTCCAGCCGCCGAAGCTGTGATAGGCGACCGGCACCGGCAGCGGCACGTTGATGCCGACCATGCCAACCTTAATCATGTCGCTGAAGTAACGGGCGGCCTCGCCGTCGCGGGTGAACAGGCAGGTGCCGTTGCCGTATTCGTGGGAGTCGATCAGGTCCATCCCCTCCTGCATCGTCTTGACGCGGACGACGCACAGGACCGGGCCGAAGATCTCTTCCTTGTAGATCGCCATGTCCGAGGTCACGCGGTCGAACAGACAGCCGCCCAGGAAATTGCCGTTCTCGTGACCGGGCACCACCAGCCCCCGGCCATCGACGACCAGTTCGGCCCCTTCGCGGACGCCTTGATCGACGTAGCCCTTCACCTTGTCGAAATGGGCGCGGGTGACGAGCGGCCCCATCTCGCAGCCCGCCGAGGTTCCGGCCCCGACCTTCAGACCGCGCAGCTCGACCGCCAGCTTTTCGACCAGACGGTCGGCCACCGCGTCGCCGACGGCGACCACCACCGAAATCGCCATGCAGCGTTCGCCGCAGGAGCCATAGGCCGCCCCCATCAGCGCGCTGACCGCGTTGTCCAGATCGGCGTCGGGCATGACGATGGCGTGATTCTTCGCCCCGCCCAGCGCCTGCACCCGTTTGCCATTGGCCGTGCCGGTGGCGTAGACATATTCGGCCACCGGGGTCGATCCGACGAAGCTGACCGCCTGCACGCGCGGATCGGTCAACAGGGTGTCCACCGCCTCCTTGTCGCCATTCACCACATTCAGCACGCCGGGCGGCAACCCGGCCTCCAGCGCCAGTTGGGCGACCAGCAGGGCGGAGCTGGGGTCACGCTCCGACGGTTTCAGAATGAAGGTGTTCCCGCTGGCGATGGCGATGGGGTACATCCACAAGGGCACCATCGCCGGGAAATTGAAGGGCGTGATCCCGGCGACGACGCCCAGCGGCTGGAATTCCGACCAGGAATCCACCCCCGGCCCGACATTCTTGGAATGCTCGCCCTTCAGCAATTCCGGGACGCCGCAGGCGTATTCGACATTCTCGATGCCGCGCGTCAGCTCACCGCGCGCGTCGTCCAGAACCTTGCCGTGTTCCTGCGTGATGAGCGCGCAGATGCGGTCAAGATTGTCTTCCAACAACTGCTTGAAGCGGAACATCACGCGCGCCCGCTTGGCGGGCGGGGTGGCGCGCCACGCCGGGAAGGCGGCTTCAGCGGCGGCGATCGCCTCCTCAACCGTGGCGCGGGAGGCGAGCGCCACCCGGCCCGTCACCTCCCCCGTCGCCGGGTTGACGATGTCGGCGGTGCGGCTGTCGGCGGGGGCGTCGGTCTTGGCGCCGATCAGGTGCGGAAGAATGGTCATGGTCGGTTGGTCCGTCATCACGTCAGGCGGTGGCTTGGATGGCGTCGGCGACGACGTTCATCAGGCCGTCGAGGTCTTCCGGCGTCGTCAGGAAATGCGGGCCGAATTGCAGGGTGTCGCCGCCATAACGGACGTAATAGCCCGCGTCCCAGCATTTCATGGCGATCTCGTAGGGGCGGCGGGCTGGTTCGCCCGGCAGGGCGGCGATGGTGACGGCGCCCGCCAAGCCATAGTTGCGGATGTCGGCGACGTGCTTCAGCCCCTTCAACCCGTGCAGGACCGTTTCAAAATGCGGGGCGAGCGCGGCGGCCTTCTCCGCCAGCTTGTCCTTTTCAAACAGGTCGAGCGCGGCGATCCCGGCGGCGCAGGCCACCGGATGGGCGGAATAGGTGTAGCCGTGCGGGAATTCCACCATGTAGCGCGGCCCGCCATTGTCCATGAAGGTCTGATAGATCTCATGGCTGGCGACCACCGCGCCCATCGGAATCGCGCCGTTGGTCAGGCCCTTGGCGACGTTCATGATGTCCGGGACCACGCCGAAGGCGTCGGCGCCAAAGGCCGCGCCCATGCGGCCAAAGCCGGTGATGACCTCGTCGAAGATCAACAGGATGCTGTGCTTGTCGCAGATGGCGCGCAGCCGTTCCAGATAGCCTTTGGGCGGCGGCAGCACGCCGGCCGATCCCGCCAGCGGCTCGACGATCACGGCGGCGATGTTCGACGCGTCGTGCAGGGCGACCAGCTCCTCCAGCGCGTCGGCCAGTTCGGCCCCCTCGTCGGGCATGCCCTTGGTGAAGAGATTCTGCGGCAGCAGGGTGTGCGGCAAATGGTCGGCGTCCACGCCCTGGCCGAACAGCTTGCGGTTGCCGCCGATGCCGCCCAGGCTGATGCCGCCGAAATTGACGCCGTGATAGCCCTTGGACCGCCCGATCAGCTTGGTTTTCGCCGGTTGCCCCTTCAGCCGCCAATAGGCCCGCGCCATCTTCAGCGCGGTGTCGGTCGCCTCCGACCCGGAATTGACGAAGAACACATGGTCCAGCCCCGCCGGAGTCATCGAGGCCAGCTTGTGCGCCAGCTTGAAGGACGCCGGATGGCCGTATTGGAAACCGGGGCTGTAATCAAGCTGGGCCATCTGTTCGGCCACCGCCTGGGTGATTTCCTTGCGGTTGTGACCGGCGCCGCAGCACCACAGGCCGGACAGGCTGTCGTAAATCTTGCGGCCCTGCGCGTCCCAATACCACGCCCCTTCGGCCTTCACGATGACGCGCGGGTTCTCTTTGAACTCGCGGTTGGCGGTGAAGGGCATCCAATGGGCGTCCAACTCCGCGCGGGTCAGGCCCGCCGCCTTGTCCAGTCCAGCGCCACGGTCATTGTCCAAGGGGGCCATCCGTCCATCTCCTGCGTTCGCGTCACGGTGAAAGAGCAACAACGCGGACAGTGTGCCGGGCGCATGGATGTGGTTAAATCCAAACTGTTCAAACTTCAGGCAAGCCTTTCCTTACCTATCGAGCCGCCATCATGAGCAAGCCCCCGCGCCCGCTGTCCCCCGTGACCGACACCGACATCCGCCTGCTGCGCGTCTTCAAAACGGTGGTGGAGTGCGGCGGCTTTTCAGCGGCGGAGGTGGAGTTGAACATCAGCCGCGCCGCCATCAGCCTGCACATGGCCGATCTGGAGCGCCGCCTGGGCCTGCGCCTGTGCCGCCGGGGCCGCGCCGGGTTCCTTTTGACCGACGAGGGGCGTCTGGCCTATGAGGCGGCCTTGCGCCTGCTCGCCGGGTTGGAGAGTTTTCGCAGCGAGATCAACACGGCCCATGGCCGCTTGCGCGGCGAATTGAACATCGGCATCACCGACAACCTCGTCACCCTGCCGCAAATGCGCGTGACCGACGCGCTGCGCGGGCTGAAGACCCAGGCCCCCGACGTGCGGGTGAACATCCGCATGATTCCGCCGAACGAGATCGAGCGCGGCGTTCTGGACGGCCGTTTGCACATCGGCGTCGTCCCCGCCCGCCGCGCCCTTCCCGGCCTCGCCCGCTTCGCCCTGTACGAGGAGGAGTCCCAACTCTATTGCGGCAAGGGCCACCCGCTGTTCGACGCCGCCCCGGACACCATCACCCGCGACGCCGTGGAATCCGCAGACGCCGTCGCCCCAACCCAGGCCCAACAACCCCACGCGCTGAACGCCACCGCGACGGCGACCGACCGCGAAGGCGTGGCCTTTCTGGTGCTGACCGGCTGCTACGTCGGCTTCCTGCCCACCCACTACGCCCGCCAATGGGTGGAACGCGGCGCCATGCGCGCCCTGCTGCCCGACAGCCACCGTTACAGCGTGACCTTCCACGCCGTCACGCAAAAAGGCGCGCAACCCAATCTGGTGCTGGAACGATTCCTGGATTTGCTGTCCCGCCCGGTGGCCAAGGCGGTGAAGCCGGGGCCACGGGCGACGACCCATCACGCCCCCGCCGTCACCCGCAACTCCATCCGGTGCTCATAACGCTGCCCCGGATCCAACCGGGCGGCGGGGAAATCTCCGATGTTAGGGCTGTTGGGAAAGCGCTGGGTTTCCAGCGCGATCCCGGCGAAGGGGCGGTAGGGTTGGCCGTTTTTGCCGATGATCGCCGCGCTGAGATAGCCGCCGGTGTAGACCTGCAAGCCGGGTTGGTCGGACAGCAGCTCCAGGCGGCGGCCTGTGGGCGGGTGGTCCAGGCGCGCCACCAGACGCATGTCTCCCGTTCCCCCGTCCAGACACCAATTGTGGTCGAAGCCGGTCGTTCCGCCCCCAACCGTTCCGCACAGGGCGTCGAGCGCGTTGGCCAACAGCGGCCCGTCGCGCAGGTCGAACGGCGTGCCGTCCACCGGCAGACGCGCGCCGGTGGGGATCAGGCCGTCGTCCACCGGGGTGATCGCGCCGCCCAGCACGGTCAGGCGGTGGTCGCGGACATCGCCCGCCGCGTGTCCGGCGAGGTTCCAATAGCTGTGATGGACCAGATTGACCATGGTCGGCGCGTCGGTCGTCGCCGTCATCTGGATGTCCAGCGTCCCGTCCGCCGTCAGGCGATAGCGGGTTTCGGCGAGAAGCTCCCCCGGATAGCCCTGGTCGCCGTCGGGCGAGCGCAGGGTGAAGGTGACGGCGTTCTCCGCCTCCTCCACCGCCATCGCCCACAGCCGCCGGTCGAAGCCGTCGGCCCCGCCATGCAGATGGTTGGGCGGCTCGTTGACGCTCAGAGCGTGCCGGACGCCGTCCAACGTGAACGCCGCGCCGCCGACGCGGTTGCCGTAACGCCCGCAGGTCGCGCCGAAATAGGCGCTGCTCTCCAGGTAATCGGACAGCCGGTCGAAGCCCAACACCACGTCGGCCAGCGTTCCAGCGCGGTCGGGGGCGAGCAGGCGGACCAGACGCGCGCCATGGGCGATCAGGGTGGCCGACACCCCCGCCGGGCTGGTCAGGGTCACGCCCTCCACCGGGGTTCCGTCGGCGGCGTGGTCGAAAATGAAACGGGTGACGCTCACGGGCTTCAGGCCTCCGCCGGGTCGCCGTCGCGGTCGGACCAGACCGCCAGCAAGCCCTTTTGCAACAGGATGAAGACGAACAGCAGCACGCCGATGGCGATCTTGGTCCACCAACTGCTCATGGTGCCGTCGAAGGTGATGTAGGTCTGGATCAAGCCCTGGATCAGCACCCCGCCGAAGGTGCCCAGCACCAGACCATAGCCGCCGGTCAATTGCGTGCCGCCGATCACCACGGCGGTGATGGTGTCCAACTCCACCCCCGTCGCCGCCAGCGAATAGCCCGCCCCGGTGTAGAGCGAAAAGACGATCCCCGCCAACCCGGCCAGCAGCCCCGACAGGGCGTAGACGCCGACCGTGGTGCGGGCCACCGGCACGCCCATCAGCTCCGCCGAATGGCGGTTGCCGCCCAGCGCGTAGATGTTGGCGCCAAAGCGCGTCCAATGGGCCAGCAGCATCGACAGCGCGAACACCCCCAGCAGCAGCATCGCGGGCAGGCTGAGCCGTCCGCCACCGGAAAAGCGCCAGGCGACCTCGTTCAAATCGCTGTAGAGCGGGTGGTTGATCGGCAGGGAATCGGTGGTCAGGACGAAGCTGACGCCGCGCGCGATGAACATCCCGGCCAGCGTGACGATGAAGGGCGGCATCTGGAACCAATGGATCACCGCCCCCATCGCCGCCCCAAACCCGGCCCCGACGATCAGGGCGAGGGCGAAGGCGACCATCGGGTGGATCCCCGCCTGTTCGATCAACACCGCCAGCAGCACGGTGGTGAAGCCGATCACCGCCCCCACCGACAGGTCGATGCCGCCCGACAGGATGACAAAGGTCATGCCCGCCGCCGCGATGCCGACAAAGGCGTTGTCGGTCAACAGATTGCCGACCACCCTCAGCGAGGCGAAATTGGGAAACTGCGCGGCGCACAGCAGAAAGCCGACGACCAGCACCGCCATGGTGACGATCAGCGGCAGGAAACGCTGGATCATGGCGTGGTCCTTTTCGGCGCGACAGGGTGGGGTTTGATCGGCTGGGCGCCGCGCGGGCGCGGCAGCAGAGTGGTCAAGGCGGGCGATTGGGCCAGCAGCACCACCAGCAGCACCGCCGCCTTGACGATCAGGTTGAATTCCGGCTTGAAGCCGCTCAACAGAATGCCGGTGTTCATCGCCTGAAGGATCGCCGCCCCCACCACCGACATCAGCAGCCCGAAGCGCCCGCCCAACAGGGAGGTTCCGCCGACCACCACCGCCAGAATGGCGTCCAACTCCAGCCACAGACCGGCGTTGTTGGCGTCGGCCCCCCGGATGTCGGCGGTCACGATCAACCCGGCGACGGCGGCGCACAGCCCGCACCAGACATAGACGGCGATCAGGATCACCGGCGTGTTGACCCCGGCGTAGGCGCTGGACAGCCGGTTGACGCCGACCGATTCGATCATCAGCCCCAGGGCCGTCATCCGCACCAGCAGCGCGGTCAACCCCAGCACGGCGACGGTCAACACCACCGGCATTGGCACGGTCAGAAAGGATCCGCTGCCGATGGCGGCCAGATCCGGGCTGACGAAGGTGACGATCTGCCCCTCGGTGACAAGCTGGGCGATGCCGCGCCCGGCGACCATCAGGATCAAGGTGGCGATGATCGGCTGGATGCGCAGCACGGCGACCAGCACGCCGTTCCACAGCCCGCACAGCAGGCCGGACGCCAGCGACGCGGCCAGCACCGCCGACAGCCCCCAACCGGCTTGCGTCATGGTGGCGGCGATGGCCCCGGAAATCGCCATGATCGCGCCGACCGACAGATCGACGCCGCGCGTGGCGATGACCATGGTCATGCCGATGGCGAGCAGCGCCACCGGCGCGCCCCGGTTCATCACATCGACCAGACTGCCGAACAGGCGGCCATCCTGCAAACGGATGGAAAAGAAATCGGGAAACAGCAACCAGTTGGCCAGCAGCACGGCGACCAGCGCGCCATATTGCGGCAGATTGCGGGTGGAGCCGGACAGCGACAGGCTCATGGCCGGACCTCCGCAACGGGTGATGGGGGCACGGGTGATGGGGGCGATTCCGAGGCGATGGAGGCGACGATGCGCTCGACGGTCACATCCTCCCCGCGCAGGACGTCGACGTGGCGGCGGTCGCGCAGCACGATGACGCGGCGGCTGTAGGCGACGATCTCCTCAAGCTCCGACGACACCACCAGCAGCGCCATGCCGTCGGCGCACAGACGTTCGATCAGCCGGATGATTTCGGCGTGCGCGCCGACGTCGATGCCGCGCGTCGGCTCGTCCAAAATCAGGAAACGCGGTTCGGTCGCCAGCCAGCGCGCCAGCAGCGCCTTTTGCTGGTTGCCGCCGGACAAAAGCTGAATCGGGCGGTCGGCGTCCGGCGTGCGGATGTCGAGCAGGCGGATGAAGCGGTCGGCGATCTCCTGCTGGCGGCGGCGGGGGATCGGCTTCAGCCAGCCTTGCCGGGCCTGAAGCGCCAGAATGATGTTTTCCCGCACCGACAGGGCGCCGACGATGCCCTCCTTCTTGCGGTCTTCCGGGCAATAGCCAAAGCCCAGCCGCACCGCCTCGCGCGGGCCGCGCAGTTGGGTTTTTTCGCCATCGACCGTCACGCTGCCGCTGTCGGCCCGGTCCACGCCGAAGGCCAGCCGCGCCGTCTCCGTCCGCCCGGAGCCGAGCAGACCGGCCAGCCCGACCACCTCGCCGGGCCGGATGTCGAGATCGAAGGGGGCGACGCTGCGCGTCTTGCCGAAGCCCTGGAAGCGCACCAGCGGCGGGCGGCTGTCGTCGATCTCTTCCGGTTGGGCCAGCCGATGGGACGCCGCCTCCAGCTCCCGACCCAGCATCATGGCGACCAGATCGAGCCGGGGCAGATCGGCGGCGCGGCGTTCGCCGACCAGACGACCGTTGCGCAGCACGGTGATGCGGTCGCACACCGCGTAAACTTGATCGAGGAAATGGGTGACGAAGACGATGCCGATGCCGCGCGCCTTCAACCCGCGCATGACGTCGAACAGCACCGCCACCTCCTGCGCGTCCAGGCTGGCGGTCGGCTCGTCGAGGATCAGCACCTTGGCCGACATGTCCACCGCGCGGGCGATGGCGACGATTTGCTGGGTCGCCACGGAGAAACGCTGAAGCGGGGCCGCCACGTCGATGGACAGGCCGTAGCCGTCCAGAATCACCCGCGCCCGCCGCCGCATCGCCGCCCGGTCCACCAGCCCGAAACGCATCGGCTGCCGCCCGAGGAACAGATTTTCCGCCACCGACAGGTTGGGCAGCAGATTGACCTCTTGATAGACCGTGCCGATGTTCAGGCGCTGGGCGTCTTCGACGCTGCGCGGGGCGATCTCCTCGCCGCACAGGGCGATTGTGCCGCCGTCGCGCTGGTAAACGCCGGTCAGCGTCTTGATGAGGGTGGATTTGCCCGCGCCATTTTCCCCCAGCAGCGCGTGAACCTCGCCATGCCGCAGCGTGAAATCAACGCCGTCGAGCGCCTGGACGCCAAGAAACGCCTTGGACAGCCCCCGGATCGCCAACAGCGGCGGGGCGTGGGGATGCGTCATGAGAAAACCTCGCCTGACTGACCAGTAACCGGGGGGCCAAAAGCCGGTTCCGGGGACGGAACGGGGGTTGCCGCGCCCGCGTCACCGGCGCCGCAACCCCCACCTCCGACCGGCGCCCCCCGCGCCGTAGAGAAACGCCGATCAGTAAGCGTCCTTGCGGCGCTCATACTCGGCTTTGGCGGTTTCCGGGGTGAACAGCGCGGATTCCGTCTGGATCCATTTGGCGGGCAGCGTCCCGGTCTTCTTGTAGGCGATCAGCGCGTCGTAGGCCGGTCCGGCCATGTTGGGGGTCAGCTCCACCGTCGCGTTGGCCGTGCCCTCCGCCATCGCCTTGAAGATGTCGGGAACGCCGTCGATCGACACGACGAGGATGTCGGAGCCGGGCTTCAAACCGGCTTCCTTGATCGCCTGGATGGCGCCAACCGCCATGTCGTCGTTGTGGGCGTACACGGCGCAGATGCCCTTGCCGCCATTTTCGGCCTTGATGAAGCTTTCCATCACCTCTTTGCCCTTGGCGCGGGTGAAGTCGCCGGACTGGGTGCGGACGATCTTCATGCCGGGATTCTTGGCGACGATCTCGTCAAAGCCCTTTTTGCGGTTGATGGCGGGGGAGGAGCCGACGGTGCCCTGCAACTCGACCACCGCGCATTTGCCGCCGGTCTTCTTGGCCAGCCATTCGCCGGCCACCCGGCCTTCATGCACCGTGTCGGAGGTGACGGCGGTCATATAGAGGCTGTTGTCCTTGGTGTCGATCTGACGGTCGAGCAGGACGACCGGGATCTTGGCCTCCTTGGCTTCCTTCAGCACCGAATCCCAGCCGGTGGCGACCACCGGGGCGATGAAAATGGCGTCCACACCCTGGGCCACGAAGGACCGCACGGCCTTGATCTGGTTTTCCTGCTTCTGCTGAGCGTCGGAGATTTTCAAATCAATGCCGCGCTTGTCGGCTTCGGCCTTGGCCGTCTTGGTTTCGGCGGCGCGCCAACCGGATTCCGATCCGATTTGCGAGAAGCCGACCACCAGCTTGCCGTCGGCGGCCTGGGCCGGGGCGACACCGGCGAACAGGGCGACAACCGCCGTGGCGGCGACGGCGGACTTCAGCCAAGTCATGGACATCGTTCCTCACTCCCTAAAATTTTATGGGTCGTTTTTGCAGGCGAATGCGTTGCCGGACCGCGCGACGCGCCCCGGTTGGATTGGCTGTGCTGTCGATAAGCGTCCGATCAGATGCGCCGAGCTGGGTTGTTTTCGGTCGGCGCGCCGGATCATTGATTGTTTGATGAACGTACTTTATGCGTCCACATCATAACTGTCCAATGCGATTTCGGACGGTTTTGATATGGGAATCGATATGATTGTTGTCGGCTGACGGGATCATCACGCCTTCCAGGCCCCCAGCAGCGTGTCGAGGAAGCGCGCGGCCATCGGCGACAGCACCGCGCCGTGGCGGCGGACCACGCCGATGGTGCGCGAGATTTTTGGGTGGACGAGCGGGACGGTGCGGATGATCGGGTGGCCCTGCGCCGGGGTGGCCAGCTTGGGCAGCAGCGCCACGCCCAACCCGGCCTCCACCAGACCCAGCGACCCTGACAGATGCGTGACCTCGTAGGACCAGGTCAGCTTCAGGCCATGTTCGGCCAGCGTGTTGTCGATCAGGGCGCGGTTGCCGCTGGTCCGCCCCACCGTGATGATGCGGTGCGCCGCCAACTCGCTCCACGTCACCGTCTCGCGCGCGGCCAGCGGGTGATCGTGGCGGCAGGCCAGGACGAAGGGATCCTCGGCCAGCGGTTGGAAATCAATGTCGGGGTGCGAGGCGCCGATGAAGTTGATGCCGAAATCGGCCTCGCCGCGCGCCACCGCCTCCAACCCTTCGTTGGCGCCCAAATCAAGGATGCGGAAGCGGATGCGGGGGAAGGCGGCGCTGAAGCCGCTGATGGCGCGGGGCAGGAAATAGAACACCGTGGTCGGCACCGCCGCGATGGAGATCTGCCCGCCGCTGCGGGTTCCCAGATCATGGATTCCCATCAGCGAGGTTTCAAAATCATCCAGCAACCGCTGCACCTTCGGGATGAAGTCGCGCCCGACCATGGTCAGCGCCACATGCCGGGTGGAACGTTCGAGCAGGGCGACGCCCAACGTCTCCTCCAGCTTTTGGATGCGGCGGCTCAGCGCCGGTTGCGACAGGTTCAACAGCTTGGCCGCCCGGTGAAAGCTGCCCAACTCCGCCACGGCGACGAAGGCCTTCAGGTCGATCAGTTCAAAATTCATCCGCCTTGCCGCCTCCGACGCGCCGGATCATTGATCCGTTTTTCGCAATAATTCCTCCGATCTTTGCATTTCACAGAAATGCGGGCAAGGCCGATAGTCGGCTCCATCGACCGTGGCCACGGCACCCCGTCATCGGATGGACTCCAGGCATTCCCATGAACGATCAGATCCGAATCCCCTGCGTGATGATGCGCGGCGGCACCTCCCGTGGCCCCTTCTTTCTCGCCTCCGACCTTCCCGCCGATCCGGCGGCGCGCGACGCGCTGCTGCTGTCGGTGATGGGGGCGGGGCATGATCTGGAAATCGACGGCATCGGCGGCGGCAACCCGCTGACCAGCAAGGTGGCGATCATCGGCCCGCCCAGCATCGCCGGGGCCGACGTCGATTATCTGTTCGCCCAGGTCAAGGTGCGCGAACGGGTGGTGGACACCTCGCCCAATTGCGGAAACATGCTGGCGGCGGTTGGCCCCTTCGCCATCGAAGCCGGTCTGGTGGCCGCGTCGGACGGCGTGACCGTGCTGCGCATCCACAACGTCAACACCCGCAAATTGATCGAGGCGCGGGTCCAGACCCCCGGCGGCCACGTCACCTACGAAGGCGACGCCACCATCGACGGCGTGCCCGGAACGGCCGCCCCCATCCATCTGTCCTTTCTCGACGCGGCGGGGGCCAACACCGGGCGGCTGTTGCCGACCGGGTCGGCGGTGGAGGAGATTGACGGAATCGCCGTGTCCTGCCTGGACGCCGCCATTCCGGTGATGATGGTCCGCGCCGCCGATCTCGGCAAAACGGGGGCTGAATCGCCCGACAGCTACCGTCTCGACCGCGTGTTCATGAACCGGCTGGAGGCGCTGCGGCTGGAGGCCGGGCGGCGGATGGGCTTCGCCAACGCCGCCGATCTGGTCATTCCCAAACCCGTCCTGCTGGCCCCGGCCACGCGCGGCGGCACGCTGGCGGTGCGCTATTTCATGCCGCACGACTGCCACAAGGCGTTGGCGATCACCGGCGCGGTCGCCGTCGCCACCGCCTGCGCCACCCCCGGCACGCTGGCGGCGGCGATGGTCGGGGCGCAGGCCCTGCCCGCCGACGTGGCGTTGGAACACCCGTCCGGGCGCCTCACCGTCCGTCTGGAGCCGTCGGCGAACCGGCAAGCTCCTTTGGCGGCGGTTCAACGCACCGCCCGGCGTCTGTTTGAAGGATCGGTTTTCGCCCGTCCCGAGGCGGCGCCCCACCCGTTCGCCCTGGCCAGTTGACCGCGCCGCGACGGCGCGAACGCTCCCCAAAAATCCCAGAAAATTCAGCCGGAACCGCCATACCATCGCGCGGCGCCGGCCTGTCGGAGGAAACCACCATGAATCGCACCCTCGCCGCCCTGCTGCTGGCGTCCAGCGCCCTGATTGCCGCGCCCGCTCTGGCTGACAAGCCCATCATCATCAAGTTCAGCCACGTCGTCGCCCCCGACACCCCCAAGGGAATCGCGGCGGCTCAGTTCAAGAAATTCGCCGAGGAGCGCACCGGCGGCAAGGTGGTGGTCGAGCTGTACCCCAACAGCCAACTTTACAAGGACAAGGAGGAGTTGGAGGCCCTGCAACTGGGCGCCGTGCAGATGCTGGCCCCGACCGCCAGCAAATTCGGCCCCATCGGGCTGAAGGACTACCAGGCCTTCGATCTGCCTTATCTGTTCCCCGACCGCGCCACCGTCCACAAGGTGACGAACGGGCCGATCGGCGCCGCCCTGCTGCGCAAGCTGGAGAGCAAGGGCATGGTCGGAATGGCCTTTTGGGACAACGGGTTCCGCGCCATGAGCGCCAACACCCCGCTGCGCCTGCCGACCGACGCGCGCGGCCTGAAGATCCGCATCAACTCGTCCAAGGTGAACGCCGAAACCATCAAGGCGCTGGGCGGGTTGCCGCAAACGCTGGCGCTGTCGGAGGTCTATCAAGCGCTCGACACCGGCGTCGTCGATGGCACGGACGGGCCGCTGTCCAACCTCTACACCCAAAAACAGCACGAGGTGCAAAAGCACGTCACCCTGACCGACCACAGCTTCAGCGCCTACGTCGTCGTGGTGAACAAGCCCTTCTGGGACGGCTTGCCCGCCGACATCCGCAGCACGCTGGACGTCGCGCTGAAGGACGCCACGCGGATCAACGACCAACTGGCCGAAGAGGATGAGCGCAAGACCATCGACGCCATCCGCAATTCCGGAAAGACCGCCGTCCACACCCCGACGCCAAGCGAAAAACAAGCCTGGATCAAGGCGTTGACGCCGGTCCAGACCAAGATGGCCCAACAGCTTGGCCTGACCGAACTGGTCGCGACAGTGAACCGCGACCTGACCGCCGAACGCAGCCAGTAACCCGCCGCGCGGCGACGGGGTGGGGGCGGCGAGGCGGCGAACCTCGCCGCTCCCCCCGGCATATAAGGACACAAGGCGCCATGACTTTTCTCGATGCGCTGGAGGAGTGGATCATCTCCACCCTCATGGCGGCGGCGACGCTCGTCATTTTTGCGGCGGTGGTTCACCGCTATCTCGTCGGCGTGCCCGTCTTGCAAGACACGCTGTTGCGTTTTGATTTCACCTGGGCGCAGGAACTCTGCATCTACATGTTCGTTTGGATGGCCAAGTTCGGCGCCGCATACGGCGTGCGCACCGGCATCCATGTCGGCGTTGACGTTCTCATCAACCGGCTGAGCGGGCCGTGGCGCGCCCGCTTCATCGTGCTGGGGCTGTTGGCGGGCGCGCTGTTCACCGGGATCGTCGGCACGCTGGGGGCCAGCTTCGTCTGGCACATGGCGCACACCGATCAGGTTTCCGCCGATCTGGAAATGCCGATGTGGCTGGTCTATCTGGCGATTCCCTGTGGATCCTATTTGATGGGTTTCCGCTTCCTTCAGGTCTGCGTCGCCTTTCTGCGGACGGGAAGCCTGCCCCACCATGACCACGGCCATGTCGATGGGCTGGAGGAAGAAGCCGCCGCGTCCGCCGACATCAACTGGTACGCGCTGGACGACAATCTGCACCCGCATGACCTGACCCGCGCCGACGCGCCGCGAACCGAGGAGACGGCCCGATGAGCGCCGCCATTATTTTTGGCCTGCTGCTGGTTTTGATGCTGACCGGCATGCCGATTTCCATCTCGCTCGGCCTGACCGTTCTGACCTTTCTCTTCACCATGACCGACGTGCCGATCAGCGCGGTGGCGTTGAAGCTGTTCACCGGGATTGAGAAGTTCGAGATCATGGCGATCCCCTTCTTCATTCTGGCGGGGAATTTCCTGACCCATGGCGGCGTCGCCCGCCGCATGATCAATTTCGCCACGTCGATGGTCGGCCATTGGCACGGCGGCTTGGGGTTGGCGGGCGTCATGGGCTGCGCGCTGTTCGCGGCGGTGTCGGGATCCAGCCCGGCCACCGTGGTCGCCATCGGCTCGGTCATTTTGCCCGCGATGGTGCGGCAGGGCTTTCCCCGCCAGTTCGGGGCGGGCGTCATCACCACGGCGGGGGCGCTGGGCATCCTGATTCCGCCGTCGATCTGCATGGTGATGTACGCGGTGGCGACTTCCGGAAATCCCAAATCGGCCTCCATCGGCCAACTCTTCATGGCGGGGGTGATTCCCGGTCTGATTTTGGCCTTCCTGCTGGGTCTGACCACCTGGCACCGCGCCCGCAAGAACAATTACCCCCGCCTGCCGAAAGCCAGCCTGGGCCAGCGCCTGAGCACCTTCCGCGAAGCGGTGTGGGGCCTGCTGTTGATCGTCGTCGTCATCGGCGGCATCTACAGCGGCGCCTTCACCCCCACCGAAGCGGCGGCGATGAGCGCCGTTTACGCCTTCGTCATCGCGGTGTTCGTCTACAAGGACATGCCGCTGGCGGGCGTGCCGAAGGTGCTGCTGTCGTCGGCCAGCATGTCGGCGATGCTGCTCTACATCATCACCAACGCCGTGCTGTTCTCCTTCGTGCTGACCTCGGAAAACATCCCGCAGGCGATCGCCGATTGGATCACCGGCCAGGGCTTGGGCGTCGTCGCCTTCCTGCTGGTGACGAACATCCTGCTGCTGATGGCGGGCAATTTCATGGAGCCGTCCTCCATCGTCCTCATCATGGCGCCGATTCTGGTGCCGGTCGCCCTGCGCTTGGGCATCGACCCGGTGCATTTCGGCATCATCATGGTGGTCAACATGGAGGTCGGCATGTGCCACCCGCCGGTCGGCCTGAATCTCTACGTCGCCAGCGGAATCACCAAGATGGGCATCACCGAATTGACGGTGGCGGTGTGGCCGTGGCTGTTGACCATGCTGGCCTTTCTGGTCGCCGTCACCTACATGCCGATCCTGTCCCTGTGGCTGCCGCGCAGCCTGGGCATGATGTAGCGTCCGGCGTTGAGGCTGGTCCGGGGTTCATCACGGTCATTCCCTTGCCCGTGGTGAACCCCACGACGTCAGACAACCCGCCTTCATGATTTCCCGCACAGGCTGGCGCTATCCTGCCGTTCCCGCAACAGAGCGGCAATGGCGTCGGCGGTCATCGGGCGGGCGTAGAGATAGCCCTGCCCCTCTTCACAGCCGCGCGCCTGCAAGAAATCTCTCTGCTCTCCAGTTTCGATGCCTTCAGCGATGACGATCAGGTTCAACCGATGGGCCATGGCGATGATCGCCTCGGTGATCGCCTCGTCGTTGCGGTCATGGGGGATGTCTTGAACGAAACTGCGGTCGATCTTGATGCGGTCGATGGGCAGGGATTTCAGGGACCCCATGCAGGAATAGCCCGTGCCGAAATCATCGATGGCCAGCGACACCCCCATCTCTTTCAACGTGTGCAGCGTGGCGATGCATTCCTTGTCGTCCTGCAACGTGCTTTCGGTGATTTCGATTTCCAGCAGGTCAGGGGCAAGGCCGATGTCCTTCAGAACCTGACGGACGACGCGCGGGAAACGGTCCGAATTCATCTGACGAGCCGACACGTTGATCGCTATGCGGATCGGTGGCAGGCCAGCGTCCCGCCACGCCCGGGCCTGCCAACAGGCTTGGCGCAACACCCAATCGCCGATGCCGACGATCAGGCGGCTTTTCTCGGCGATCGGCACCACATCGTCGGCGCCGCGCAACCCGTGGATAGGGTGCTGCCAACGGATCAACGCCTCCACCCCAACAATGGCGCCGGTCGCAAGATCCACTTGCGGCTGGTAGTGGAGCCGAAATTCATCCCTCTCAAAGCCGCGCCGCAGGTCGCGGTCATGGTCCATGTACAGGGCCGCCCGCTCGGTCATCTCTTTGCGGTAGAAGGCGAAACTGTTCCGTCCGGCGTCCTTGGCCGCGTACATGGCGGTGTCGGCGGCGCGGATCAAATCCTCTTGCGCGACACCGTCGTCGGGAAACAGGCTGATGCCGACGCTGGCGGAAATGGCGAACTCCATGCCGGACAGCATGACCGGGTGGGACAGGGCGGTGATGACGCGATCCGCCAACTCCGCCATCGCTTCGGGCTGGTCAACCCGATCCACGATCACCATGAACTCGTCGCCGCCCAGCCGGGCCACGGTGTCCTCGGCGCGGACGGCGAGGCGCAACGCCTTGGCCACCGCGCGCAACAAATCATCGCCGACGCTGTGGCCCAACGTGTCGTTGATCCGCTTGAAATGGTCGAGATCGACGAACAACAACCCAACTTTGTTCTGGTTGCGCGCCGCCGCCTGCATCGCGTGTTCCAGCCGGTCCATCGCCAGCAAACGGTTGGGCAAGTCGGTCAGCGGATCGAAATGCGCCAGATGTTGGAATTTGTCCTGCGCGTGGCGAATCGCCGTCAGGTCGGAGAACAGGGCGACATAATGCGACACCTGTCCATAACGGTCGATGACCGCCGCGATGTTCGCCAACACGGGCAGCGCCTCGCCATTGCTTTGGCGGCCCCGGATCTCGCTGTGCCATTGCCGGGTCGCGGTCAAGGCCTTCTGCGCGGCTTCCCAGTCGGCGGCGGAGAGGATCGGCGGCGACAGCAGATGGGCGGGGCGTCCGATCACCTCCCCCCGGTCATAACCTGTGATCGCGCAATAGCCACGGTTGGAATCGAGCGTGACGAACTGCCGGTCGAGAATCAGAATGCCTTCCTGCGTCGCCTCGAACACGGTGGCCGCTTGCCGCAACTGCGCCTCGGTGTTTCTGCGCGCGGTGACGTCCTGGATCACCCCGATCAACCGCTTTTTTTGGCTGACATCCGTTTCAAAAATCCGCCCTTGCACCTTCAGCCAATGAACGCTGCCGTCGGGGTGGACGCTGCGGAATTCGATCACCCCCAGCCCTTGACCATCCACCGTTCGCTCAAACGCCTGATTGACCGACTCTCGGTCATCTTCGTGGACCTGCTCCAGAAAACGGTCCCACGACCCGGAAAACACCTCCTGCGCATAGCCGAACAAATGCTGGGCTTTGCCGACATGCAACACGGTGCGTGTGGACACATCCAACTCCCACGACGCCATATCCGCCGCTTCCAGCGCCAGAAGCAGCCGCTCCTCGCTCTCGCGGATCGCCGTGTCGGCGGCGCTGCGCTCCAGCGCCATCTGAATGGTCGCGTGCAATTCCCGTTCGCTGAAGGGCTTGATAAGATAGCCGTAAGGCTTGGTGCCGCGCGCGCGCTCCAGCGTCGCCGCTTCCGAATAGGCGGTCAGATAGATGACGGGCGTGTGGGCTTCCTTGTGGATCTCCAAGGCGGTTTCAATGCCATCCATCGCGCCTTCGATGTGGATGTCCATCAAAATGACATCCGGCTGTTCGCTGCGGGCGCGCTCCAGCGCCTGTTCCCCCGAAGCGGCCATGCCGGCAATCTCATAGCCAAGGGTTTTCAACCGCTGCTGAAGATGCAAAGCGACGATCCGCTCATCCTCGACCACCAGGACCCGAGCCTGTGACATTCTGAGACTCCGCCTATTTGGTGGATGGGAAGCGCAGAGAAAAGCAGGTTGGATTGGCCTTCTGGATCGACAGGGCGCCGCCAAGCTGTTCCGTCAACAGAACAACCAGTTGCAACCCCAGCGTTTCGGTCGAGTTGACGTCAAGATCGGCGGGCAAGCCAATGCCGTCGTCGCTGACCGACAACGACACTTCGGTTGGCGACTCGTTGACGAGCTGGATGTGGATGTCTCCGGTCCGGCCATTGGGAAACCCATGCTTGATCGCGTTGGAAATCAGTTCATTGACAATCAGACCGCAGGGGATCGCCGCGCTGATCGGCAGATGAACGTCGATGGTGTGGATCGACAAAGCGATGTGGGATGGATCAACGCCATAAGAGCTTATCAGGGTCGGAGCGAGCGAATCCAAAAAATTGGCGAAATCGACTTGAGCGAAGTTTTTTGACTGATAGAGGGTTTGATGGATGAGCGCCATGGATCGAATGCGTGTTTGGCTGTCACGCAACATGCTAAGAACCTGGGCGTCATAAATTCTTGACGATTGCAGATCCAGCAAGCTGTCGATGATCTGCAAATTGTTTTTCACGCGATGATGAATCTCAGCCAGAAGTATGTCTTTCTCCTTCAGCGCCTGCTGGATCTTTTCCTCTTTTTGCTTGCGGTCGGAGATGTCCACAATCGCCGACAGCACCATCGTGCCTTCCTCGGTTTCAATTGGGTTCAGGCCAATTTCAACCGGAAATTCACTGCCATCCTTGCGCAAGCCATACAGATCCCGCCCGGCCCCCATGGGACGCGATTGCGGTTGAGAAAAGAAGGACGCGCGAAGGGTTGGATGGTGGCCGCTGAATCGTGTCGGAACCAGGATTTCGACAGGCTGTCCCAGCAGTTCGCTGCGAGAATAACCAAAAACACGTTCGGTCTGGGTGTTTATCATTTCGATCAACCCCCGATCATTGACCATGACCATCGCGTTTGGCGCGGATTCGATAACTTGCCGAAACCGCTCCTCGCTTTTGCGCAGGGCGTGTTCAATCCATTGCCGCTGAGCGTCGTTCGAGAGCACACCCTCGTCCCCCATTCTCGCTCTCCGCCAGTTCGCTTCGGGTCACGCTCGTTTCACTTCAAACGGAATGTTGCGGTCAGAAACTCCCCGTCAAACCTATCCTCTTGGTGACAAATTCGCTCTTTCCATCGAAAAAAGTCGTATTGCAAATGGATGGCTATGACTGCCAACATCATTCGGCATACTCCTGCATGCGCAACAACAACTGTTTTTGCTAATTTTAAAATTGTTGGGATTGTGTCTGAATACTTCTTTTTTCCGAGTCAAAGGGTAGGACAATCATAGAATGCTGTCCATACGGGTTTTCATCCCATGGATCGGATCGCCTCGCGAGGATGCCCGCAAATCCGTGCCACGAGCGCTCTGTCTTTCCCTCCCGGACAGCAAAAATCCCCCTGCGGCGCCACGTCCCCGTTGAGGAGGCGTGCGTCGCAAGGGGACCAATCACTCATCCAGCCTTTGAAGCCTGAGGCGCTTACTCCGCCGCGACGCTTTCGACCGGGCTGCGGGCCTCCTCCGCCGGGACGGTGCGGATGAGGAAGTCAAAGGCCGACAGCGCCGCTTTCGCGCCTTCGCCCATGGCGATGATGATCTGCTTGAACGGCGTCGTCGTCGCGTCACCAGCGGCGAACACGCCGGGGACGGAGGTTTGGCCACGGGCGTCCACCTCGATCTCGCCGCGCGGCGACAGGGCGACCGCGCCCTTCAGCCATTCGGTGTTCGGGACCAGCCCGATCTGCACGAAGATCCCTTCCAGATCGACCCGGCGCAGTTCGCCGCTGTTGCGGTCCTTGTAGGACAGGCCCGTCACCTTGGCCCCGTCGCCATGCACTTCGGTGGTTTGGCCGGAGGTGACGATGGTGACGTTGGGCAGGCTGTTCAGCTTGCGCTGAAGCACCGCGTCGGCGCGCAACTGGCTGTCGAACTCGATCAAGGTGACGTGCGCCACCAGACCGGCGAGGTCGATGGCCGCCTCGACGCCCGAATTGCCGCCGCCGATCACCGCCACCCGCTTGCCCTTGAACAGCGGGCCGTCGCAGTGCGGGCAATAGGCCACGCCCTTGTTGCGGTATTCCGCCTCGCCCGGCACGTTCATCGAGCGCCAGCGGGCGCCGGTGGACAGGATCACCGTGCGGGATTTCAGCGTGGCGCCGCTGGCCAGCCGGATTTCGATCAAGCCGCCGGGGACCGCCGCCGGGATCAGCGCTTCAGCGGTTTGCAGGTTCATAATGTCCACGTCATACTCTTTGACGTGCTGCTCCAGGGCGCTGGCCAGCTTCGGCCCCTCGGTGTGCGAGACCGAGATGAAGTTTTCAATCGCCATGGTGTCAAGCACCTGGCCGCCGAAGCGTTCCGCCGCCACGCCGGTGCGGATGCCCTTGCGGGCGGCGTAGACCGCCGACGCCGCGCCCGCCGGGCCGCCGCCGATCACCAGAACGTCAAAGGCGCCCTTGGCCTTGATCGTCTCGGCGGCGCGGGCCGCCGCGCCGGTGTCGAGCTTGGCGACGATCTGCTCCAGCCCCATGCGGCCCTGGCCGAACGGCTCGCCGTTCAGGTAGATCGCCGGAACGGCCATGATCTGGCGGCTCTCAACCTCGGTCGGGAACAGCGCGCCGTCGATGGCGACATGCTTGATCCGGGGGTTGAGCACGCTCATCAGATTGAGCGCCTGCACCACGTCGGGGCAGTTCTGGCAGGACAGCGAGAAATAGGTCTCAAACTGGTAATCGCCGTCCAGATCCTTGACCCGCTCGATCAATTCGGCGGATTCCTTGGACGGGTGGCCGCCGACCTGCAACAGGGCGAGCACCAGCGAGTTGAATTCATGGCCCATCGGCAGACCGGCGAACCGAACGGCGATGTCGGTTCCAACACGGGCGATGGCGAAGGAGGGCGTGCGCGCGTCGTCGCGGCGGACCAGCGTGATCTTGTCCGACAGGGACGCGATGTCCTCCAGCAGACCCAGCATTTCCTGGGATTTCGGCGAGCCGTCGAGCGACGCAACCAGTTCGACGGGCTGCGTGATCCGCTCAAGATAGCCCTTCAGTTGGCCTTTGAGAGTGGCATCCAGCATGGCAATGGTTCCCGAAAGTGAAGGCGTCGGAACGAACCGAGTGCGCGTCGGTGGTGGTCCGGCAGGGAGGATTTTGAAAATTTTAAAGCGCAGGCGGGGCGCAAGGCCCGGCATTTTTTTAAGAGGGGAGCCGCCCTGGTTCCGGTGTTGCTCGGAACCAGGGCCGTCCGCCCGTCAGACGAACTTAGATCTTGCCAACCAGGTCGAGCGACGGGGCGAGGGTCTTCTCGCCTTCCTGCCACTTGGCCGGGCAGACTTCGCCGGGGTGCGAGGCGACATACTGGGCGGCCTTGACCTTGCGCAGCAGTTCGCCCGCATCGCGGCCGATGCCGCCGGCGGTGATCTCGACGATCTGGATCTTGCCGGCCGGATCGACGACGAAGGTGCCGCGATCGGCGAGGCCGACCTCTTCGATCAGAACGCCGAAGTTGCGGGACAGGGTGGTGGTCGGGTCGCCGACCATCGTGTATTCGATCTTGCCGATGGCGGGCGAGGTGTCGTGCCACGCCTTGTGGGCGAAATGCGTGTCGGTCGACACGGCGTAGATCTCGACGCCCAGCTTCTGGAAGGCGGCGTAGTTGTCGGCCAGATCCTCAAGCTCGGTCGGGCAGACGAAGGTGAAATCGGCGGGGTAGAAGAACACGACCGACCACTTGCCCTTCAGGTCGGCGTCGCTGACGTCGATGAACTTGCCGGACTTGAAGGCGGTCGCCTTGAAGGGCTTAATTTCGGTGTTGATCAAAGACATAGAACTCTCCGATGGGTGATTATGGGTGGGGAAGCGGCGCTGTCCCGGCCCCCGATGACGCCCGCGTGGCGATCCGCGCTGTTTCAGCGGATTTGGCGGCGGGCGGTCTTGGCGGCTCGTCAGGATCGGTGCGGCGTCTCCCCCGGGGTTGCTTGACCAGGAGAGGAATAAGGGAAATCGCTGACCAAGAGAAACACAAAATACCGATTGCATTGATCGGAAAAACCGATCAATCATTCCCCCATGAAACCCCTGCCGACGCTGCGCCAGCTCCGCTATCTCGTTGCCGTGGTTGACCGATGCCATTTCGGGCAGGCGGCGGACGCCTGTCTGGTCAGCCAATCAAGTTTGAGCGCCGGAATTCAGGAGCTTGAGGATCTGCTCGGCACGCCGCTGCTGGAACGCACGCGGCGGACGGTGATGCCGACGCCCCTTGGCCGCGAAATCGCCGAACGGGCGCGCAGCCTGCTGAAGGACGCGGAGGATCTGGTGGACATCACCCGCGCCGCCGCCGACCCGATGGCAGGCCCGCTGCATCTGGGGGTGATTCCCACCATCGGCCCCTTCCTGATTCCCCGCGTCATGCCCGATCTGCGCACGAGCTTCCCCAATCTGAAACTCTATCTGCGCGAGGATCAAACCGCCCGCCTGCTCGACCGGCTGAACAGCGGGGAGTTGGACGCCGCCCTGCTCGCCCTGCCCTACCCGATGGGCGACATCGAAACGCTGGACATCGCCGAGGATCATTTCTCCTTCGTCTGCCTGCCCGAACATCGTCTGTGCGCCTCCGCCACCGCCCACCCCATCGACGTGGCGATGGAGGATCTGTTGCTGCTGGAAGACGGGCATTGCCTGCGCGATCACGCGCTGGCCGCCTGCGCGCTGGACAGCGCCCCGCGCAACACGGTGTTCCAGGGCACCAGCCTGCACACGCTGGTGCAGATGGTCGCCAACGGGCTGGGGGTGACTCTGCTGCCGCAGATGGCGGTCGAGTCGGGCATCCTGCGCGGCCTCAATCTCGTGGTGCGCCCGCTGGACGGCGAGCGGCCTTTCCGCCGCATCGCGCTGGTCTGGCGGCGCACCTCCGGGCGAAAAGAAACTTTCCGGCGGCTGGGCGCCTCGCTGAAGGCGTCGCTGACGCCGCCCGCCGTTCAAGCCAGCCTGTAGAAACCGGCTTAGGCGATGGCCGCGCCCACCTGGATGAGGGCCAGCGCCTTGCGCCGGATGACCTCCACCGCCGGTTCCATCGACGGAAGGGAGCGGGCCAGACTCTGCGCCGCCTGGGCGAGCGGTTCGCTGACCGCCGCCGCCGTCATCGCCTGGGCGAGCGCCAACGGATCCTCCCACGCCCAAGGCACGGCCCCCACGCCGCAGCGCCGCAGACGGTCCGCCGTCAACGCCTGCTCCAGATGATTGGGCAGCAGCAGTTGCGGGCGACCAAGAGCCAGAACCGTTTCCGTCGTCCCATTGCCGCCATGATGCACGATGAGGGAGGCTGCGGCCATTTCAGCCCGCAAGTCGCCCGGTTCGGTCAGCACCGTCAGATGATCCACGCCGGACGGCGCCGCCCACGCCGCATCCCGCACATAGACGCGCGTCGGCAGGTCAAGCCGGGCGAGCGCGGCAAAGGCCGCCGCCCCCTTGGGCGTGGGCGCGAGATACGCGAACAGCGCCGGATGGGTGGCGGTCGGCAAGGGCGGCGGCGGCGGCGTCAGCGGGCCTGAGGCCGCCGCCTGCCGATGCGCCTGATAGGGATCCAACGTCGGATAGGTGCAGATCACGTCACGGGTTCCGCACCACAAAGCGGTGAGATTCGGCGGCGCCCGATGACCGCGCCGCGCCTGAACATCGGCATAGCGGGCGAGAACCACCACGTCATCCTCCAACGGCGCGCTTCCCGCGCGGCGCGGCAACGGCAGATGGGCGGGCGGAAGCACATAACCGTCGCCGATCGCCACAAAAGGAACGCGGCCAAGACTGGCGAGGCGCGCGGAGGGCGCGCTGTCGCCGATGAACAGAGCCGGGCGCCAGCGCTCCATCCGCTCGTCCCAACCGGCCAACAGCGCCTCGATGGCCGCTGATTCGGTGTAGCCAACCAGCGTCAGCACATCGGCCAACCCAAACAGGGCGGGCGGCGAACGACGGGCGGGTCGCGGGGGAATCCTCAGGCAGGGAAAGGGGCAGCCCACCAGCGGCGGCGCACCTGGATTCGGCACGAACAGAACCGGGCGGGTTTCGGCGGCAAGCCGTTCGGCGACCGTCAGCAGACGACGGATGTGGCCGAAACCGCCGCCAAGCTCATTGACCAAAAACACAACGGGCCGTTTGTCCAACGGCGACGACGCGACGCCATGGCCGCTTGGATCCTGCGAAAAAGCCCCGTGAAGGTCGGTCATGCGCCCCTGAACCTGCTGTCTGCCACGCCCGCCATGCCAGCGCGCGGATGATCGCGGCATAGCAGCCGGATCGCCCCAAGCCAACCGCTTCTTTTGTCCTGAACGCCCCTGTCCCGTTCCCCGCGCACCCGGTTTCCCCGCAACAATCATGCTTTTTTACACCCGCCTGCCGCCAAATCAGGCAGGGGCGCCGCCGGTCAATCCCTTGATGCGGTTGGATTTGATGCGGCGCACCGTGGCTCTTTTCCCGTGTTTGAGCGGCAACGCCCACCAAATAGGCGCAGAAAGTCCGTATTGCGTGCAATTCGCGCGGCTGCCATGATTGTCCAAGGCGTCAGTTATTGACCATACAGTCAGCTTTTCCGCCACCCTCCGGCCCTTGCGTTTGCTTGGCACGGCGGTTGCTGATGACTGGGAAGCCACGCCGCTTAGCGACCAAAGGGAAGCCATCCGCCATGACCCTGAACGCTGACATTCCGGCTTCGCCCTACGCCGATCTCACGCCGCCTTTGACGGCGGTGCAGGCGCTTGCCGAATCCAACCGCTGCCTGTTCTGTTACGACGCCGCCTGTGTGCGGGCCTGCCCGACCGGGATCGACATCCCGTCCTTCATCCGCTCCATCGCCACGGGCAATCTGAAGGGCGCGGCGACCACGATCCTGTCGGACAACATCATGGGCGGAACCTGCGCCCGCGTCTGCCCGACGGAAACCCTGTGCGAACAGGCCTGCGTCCGCAACACCGCCGAGGAGCGCCCGGTCGCCATCGGCCGGTTGCAGCGCCACGCCACCGACCACCTGTTCGCCCGCAAAGGCCCCCACCTCTTCGCCCGCGCCGCCCGCACCGGCAAGCGCGTCGCCGTGGTCGGGGCCGGTCCCGCCGGTCTGTCCTGCGCCCACCGTCTGGCCACGCTGGGCCATGAGGTGACGGTGTATGAGGCCAAGCCGAAATCGGGCGGCCTGAACGAATATGGCCTCGCCCCCTACAAGATGGCCGATGATTTCGCCCAGCGCGAGGTCGCCTTCATCCTGGAGATCGGCGGAATCACCATCGAGCATGGCCGCCGCCTGGGCGCCGACCTGTCGCTGGAAACGCTGCGCGCCGAGTTCGACGCCGTGTTCCTCGGCGTCGGTCTGGGCGGCAACAACCTCCTGAACATCCCCGGCGAGGAGCGCGACGGCGTGGAGAACGCCACCGCCTTCATCGAACGGGTGCGGCAGGCGACCCCGGACGCCCCGGTGGCCGTGGGCCGCAGCGTCGTGGTCATCGGCGGCGGCAACACCGCCATCGACGCCGCCATCCAGGCCAAGCGCCTGGGGGCGGAAGATGTGACGCTGGTGTACCGACGCGGGCGCGGCCAAATGGGCGCGACGGCGTGGGAGCAGGAGTTGGCGCAAACCAACGGCGTCGTCCTGAAAACCTTCGCCGCCCCGGTCGCCATCGACGCGCAGGGAATCACCCTGGAGCGCACCCGGTTGGAGGACGGCAAGCTCGTTTCCACCGGCGAGCGTTACAGCCTGCCCGCCGCCATGATCCTGAAGGCGGTGGGCCAGACGCTGGCGCGCGAGGCGCTGGACGGGCTGACCATCGCGGGCGGCAAGATCGTCATCGACGACGACCACCGCACCAGCCTGGGCAAGGTCTATGCCGGGGGCGATTGCGTCGCCAGCGGCGAGGATCTGACCGTTCAGTCCGTGCAGGACGGCAAGCTTGCCGCCCTGGCCATTCACCGCCACCTGACCGCCTGAGACGGGAGCCGAACCATGGCCGATCTGCGCAGCACCATCGCCGGCATCCGCTCGCCGAATCCCTTTTGGCTGGCGTCCGCCCCGCCCACCGACAAGCTGACCAACGTCGTCCGCGCCTTTCAGGCCGGATGGGGCGGCGTGGTCTGGAAGACGCTGGGCGAGGATCCGCCCGTCGTCAACGTGTCCAGCCGCTACGGCGCGCATCTCGACAACGAGCGCAAGCTGATCGGGCTGAACAACATCGAACTGATTTCCGACCGCCCGCTGGAGGTCAATCTCCAGGAGATCATCCAGGTCAAGCGCGACTGGCCCGACCGCGCCATGGTCGTGTCCCTGATGGCCCGGATCGAGGAAGAGGCCTGGGCCGGGCTGGCCCGCCGCATCGCCGCGACGGGCGCGGTGGACGGGTTGGAACTCAACCTCGGCTGCCCGCACGGCATGTGCGAGCGCGGCATGGGGTCGGCCATCGGCCAGGTGCCGGAGATGGTCGAGCAGGTGACGCGCTGGGTCAAAAACGCCACCAACCTGCCGGTGATCGTCAAGCTGACGCCCAACATCACCAACATCCTGTGGTCGGCGGAAGCGGCCAAGCGCGGCGGGGCCGACGCGGTGTCGCTCATCAACACCGTCAACTCCATCGTCGCCGTCGATCTCGACGCCATGGCCCCGACGCCGGTGGTCGATGGCAAGGGCAGCCATGGCGGCTATTGCGGCCCGGCGGTGAAGCCCATCGCGCTCAACATGGTGGCGGAAATCGCCCGCAACCCGGACACGGCGGGGCTGCCGGTGTCGGGCATCGGCGGCGTCACCAACTGGCGCGACGCGGCGGAGTTCCTGGCGCTGGGCGCCACCAACGTGCAGGTCTGCACCGCCGCCATGACCTTCGGCTTCAAGATCGTCGAGGACATGATAAGCGGCCTGTCCAACTGGATGGACGACAAGGGGTACGCCACTCTGGACCAACTGTCGGGCCGGGCCGTTCGCAACGTGGTGAACTGGAACGACCTGAACATGAACTTCTCGACCAAGGCGGTGATCGACCCGGCCTTGTGCATCGACTGCGGACGCTGCCACATTGTGTGCGAGGACACCTCGCATCAGGCGATCCGCATCGATCCGGGCGATGGCCGCCGGATCTTCACCGTGGTCAACGAGGAGTGCGTCGGCTGCAACCTGTGCTCCCACGTCTGCCCGGTGCCCGATTGCATCACCATGCAGCCGGAGGAGAACGGCTTGCCCCCGATGACGTGGCCCAACGATCCCCGCAACCCGATGCGCGCCGCCGCCGCCGAATAAGCCCGGCCCACCCCTTTACGTCTGGGAGAGAGCAACGATGTCTTACCCGCAGAATGTCGCCGTGAACGGCTCGCGCCTGTGGCAAAGCCTGATGGACATGGCGCAGATCGGCGCGACGCCCAAGGGCGGCGTCTGCCGACTGGCCCTGACCGACCTGGACAAGCAGAGCCGCGACCTGTTCGCGCGCTGGTGCGAGGAGGCGGGCTGCACCATCAGCGTGGACAAGATGGGCAACATCTTCGCCCGCCGGGCCGGTCGCGACGACAGCCTGCCCCCGATCATCATGGGCAGCCATCTGGACAGCCAGCCGACCGGCGGCAAATATGACGGCGTCTATGGCGTGCTGGCCGGGCTGGAGGTGGTGCGCAGCCTGAACGACATGGGTTACGTCACCGAGGCCCCGGTCGAGGTGGCGGTGTGGACGAACGAGGAAGGCTCGCGCTTCGCCCCGGCCATGGTGGCGTCCGGCGTCTTCGCCGGGGTGTTCGATCTGGAGTATGGCCTGTCGCGCGCCGATCTGGACGGCAAGACGATGGGCGAGGAACTCGCCCGCATCGGCTACGCCGGGGACCAGGAGGTCGGCGGGCGCAAGGTCGGGGCCTATTTCGAGGCCCACATCGAACAAGGCCCGATCCTGGAGGCCGAGGGCAAAACCATCGGCGTCGTCACCGATTGCCAGGGCCAACGCTGGTACGAAATCACCTTCACCGGGCAGGAGGCCCACGCCGGGCCGACGCCGATGACCCGCCGCAAGGACGCGCTGCTGGGGGCCGCGCGCGTGGTGGACGCGGTCAACCGCATCGGCTTGAAGTATGGCCCGGCGGCCTGCGCCACGGTCGGGCTGATGCAGATTCACCCGAACTCGCGCAACGTCATTCCGGGCCGCGTCTTCTTCACCGTCGATTTCCGTCATCCGAAGGATGAGATCCTCGCCGCGATGGACGCCGAATTGCGGGCGGCGGTGGAAGAGATCGCCAGCGGCATCGGGCTGGAAAGCGACTTCAAGCAAATCTGGTACTACGCCCCCATCCAGTTCGACGCTGATTGCGTGACGGCGGTTCGCAACGGGGTGGCCCGCACCGGCTACTCCTTCCGCGACATCATTTCCGGCGCCGGTCACGACGCCTGTTATCTGTCGAAAGTCGCGCCTACCGGCATGGTCTTCATCCCCTGCATCGACGGCATCAGCCACAACGAGATCGAGGAAACGACGCCGGAATGGTCCACGGCGGGCTGCGAAGTTCTGCTGCACGCCGTGCTGGAGCGGGCAAACGCCGAGCGATCCCCGGCAGCCGCGTGATACAGTCCGCCTCTCTGCGCCCCTCTCCCGAAGCGGGAGAGGGGCTTTAAAGATGATGGACGAAGGTTGGCGATGACGCTGAAAACAGATCCGGCCCCCCCCGACGCCGCCCCGCAAGGGCGCATCCGCCGCGAGAATGTGGAACGCATTCTCAAGGCGGCGGAGGCCGTGTTCGCCGAAGCCGGATGCGCCGGGGCGACCATGGCCGACATCGCCGACAAGGCCGGGCTGCCGAAGGCCAATCTGCATTATTACTTCGGCACCAAAGAGGATCTGTACCGCGCGGTGCTGGACAACATCCTGCGGCTGTGGCTCGCCCCCATCGACGCGCTGACGCCGGACGCCGATCCAGCCACAGCGCTCACCGCCTACATCACCACCAAGATGGAAGCCTCGCGCACCCGCGCGCAGGCGTCCAAGGTGTTCGCCAACGAAATCCTGCATGGCGGGGCGCAGATCGAACGCTTCCTGTCCGACGATCTGCGCCGTCTGGTCGACGCCAAGGCCGCCGTCATCGACGGCTGGGTCGCCGAAGGCCGCATGGCCCCGGTGGACGCCCGCCAATTCCTGTTCATGATCTGGGCCGTGACCCAGCATTACGCCGATTTCGACGTCCAGGTCCGCAAGGTTCTGGGCCGTCGCACCCTGACCCGCCAGGATTTCGCCCAGATCACCACCGAGGTGCTGCGGATGATCCTGCGCGCCGCCGGGCTGCCGGAACCATCCCCCACCCCTTCCCCGACCCCATCCCCGACCAACGCATAAGGGAGCGCCTTCCATGGGTATCGTCATTCGCGGTGGAACCGTCGTCACAGCCGAGCAGACGCAGCGCGCCGATGTCTATTGCGAGGACGGCCTCATCAAGGCCGTTGGCGACGCGCTGGACGTTCCCGCCGGAACCGACATTGTGGAGGCGGGCGGCTGCTTCGTCATGCCGGGCGGCATCGACCCGCACACCCACATGGAATTGCCCTTCATGGGCACGGTGACGACGGAGGATTTCTTCAGCGGCACCGCCGCCGGTTTCGCCGGAGGCACGACGACGATCATCGATTTCGTCATCCCCAACCCCAAGCAAAGCCTGATGGAGGCCTATCACACTTGGCGCGGCTGGGCGGACAAGGCGGCGGGCGATTACAGCTTTCACGTCGCCGTCACCTGGTGGGACGAGACGGTGCGCGCCGACATGGGGACGCTGGTCGCCGACCATGGGGTGAACAGCTTCAAGCATTTCATGGCCTACAAAAACGCCATCATGGCCGACGACGAGGTCCTGGTGAACAGCTTCCAACGCTGTCTGGAACTGGGGGCCATCCCGACCGTCCACGCCGAAAACGGCGAGCTGGTGTTCCAGCTTCAGAAAAAGCTGCTGGCCCAGGGCATGACCGGCCCGGAAGCCCACCCCCTGTCCCGCCCGCCGGAGGTGGAGGGCGAGGCCGCCAACCGCGCCATCCAGGTGGCGAAGGTGTTCGGCGTGCCGGTCTACATCGTCCATGTCTCGGCGAAAGAGGCGTTGGAGGCGATCACGCGCGGCCAGGACGGCGGCCAACGGGTGTTTGGCGAGGTTCTGGCCGGGCATCTGCTGATCGACGACAGCGTGTACCGCAACCCCGATTGGGACTTTGCCGCCGGTCACGTCATGAGTCCGCCCTTCCGCGCCAAGGAGCATCAGGAGGCGCTGTGGCGCGGATTGCAAGCGGGCCATCTGCACACCACGGCGACCGATCATTGCTGTTTCTGCGCCGAGCAAAAGGCGATGGGCCGCAACGACTTCACCAAGATTCCGAATGGCACGGCGGGGATTGAGGACCGCATGACCGCGCTGTGGACGCACGGCGTCAACACGGGCCGTCTGACGATGAACGAATTCGTCGCCATCACCTCGGCCAACGCGGCGAAGATCTTCAACCTGTACCCGCGCAAGGGGTCGGTCAGCGTCGGGGCCGACGCCGATCTGGTGGTGTGGGATCCGGCGGCGACCAAGACCATCTCGGCCAAGACCCAGATGCAAAAGGTCGGCCTGAACATCTTTGAAGGCATGACGGTGACGGGAACCCCGGCCTACACGCTGAGCCAGGGCAAGATCGTCCACGCGCTGGGCGAAAGCCGCGCGGTGCGCGGGGCGGGCCGCTACGTCAACCGCCCGGCCTTCCCATCCGTCTACGAAGCGGTGAAGAAGCGCAACGCGCTGAACGTCCCGACGCCGGTCGCGCGCTGACGCGGCGCGGGGATTCGACCGCAAGAGCCGGGATGTCCGATCCGGCGGGCGACGCCACAGTCACGGCGTGAAGGGGCGGCTGGCGCCGCCCCGCCCGCTGGATGGACGCCCCGCCATGCCCCTCGCCTCCCTCGCCCTTTCCCGCCCCTGCCCTGTTGTTGACGAGTCCTGGACCGCGCGCGCCGACGCTCTGGATTGGGGGCGGATCGAGGCTGATTTGAACACGGCGGGCAACGCCCTGGTTGGGCCGCTGCTGACCGCCGCCGACTGCGCCGCCCTGACGGCGCTGTACCCGCAAGACGCCCCCTTTCGCAGCCGGGTGGTGATGGCCCGCCATGGCTTCGGCAAGGGCGAGTACAAATATTTCGCCTATCCCCTGCCCGCCCCCATCGCCGGGCTGCGCGGCGCGCTGTACGAACGGCTGGCCCCCATCGCCAACCGCTGGAACGACCGCCTCGGCGTGTCCGTTCGTTACCCCGCCGACCACGCCGCCTTTCTGGACCGCTGCCGCGCCGCCGGACAGACCCGGCCAACGCCCTTGCTGCTGAAATACGGGGTGGGCGATTACAATTGCCTGCATCAGGATCTGTATGGCGAGACGGTGTTTCCGCTTCAGGCCGCCATCCTGCTGTCCGAACCGGAGCGGGATTTTCGGGGCGGCGATTTCGTGCTGACCGAACAGCGCCCGCGCCAGCAATCCCGCGCCGAGGTGGTTCCCCTGCGCCAAGGCTGGGCGGTGATCTTCGCCGTCAGCCACCGCCCCACCCAGGGCGCGCGCGGAACCTTGCGCGTCACCCACCGCCACGGCGTCAGCCGCCTGCTGGCGGGGGAACGTTTCACCACCGGAATCATCTTTCACGACGCGCCGTAAACGCCGCGACCAACGGGCGACGGCTGTTGGAGACGTTGATCCGATCCGACGCGCGCGCCCATCTTGCCAAAGCCCAATCACCGCAGGACGATCACCGCAGGAATCCCCTCTCCCCCCCGGGGAGAGGTTAGGGTGAGGGGGTGGCGCCGCGTGGCCCATCGGGCGGAGCCGACGCGATCCGCCAATCCCGCTCATCCTCGCCATGCATCCCCCTCACCCCGACCCTCTCCCCGGGGGGGAGAGGGGGAAGGGCGCGCGCGTCGGTGGGGAGTCGCCAGCCGAAACATCGCCCATCTTGCCCAAGCCCGATCACCCCAGGAATCCCCTCTCCCCCCCGGGGAGAGGTTAGGGTGAGGGGGTGGCGCCGCGTGGCCCATCGGGCGGAGCCGACGCGATCCGCCAATCCCGCTCATC